>Ga0214921_10000793_pt1 | contig 56340 bp, 35 predicted proteins | sample LL1505_MetaG_FD_177992 | JGI IMG/M metagenome (GOLD analysis project Ga0214921, IMG submission 177992) | Freshwater microbial communities from Lake Lanier, Atlanta, Georgia, United States - LL-1505 | ecosystem: Environmental > Aquatic > Freshwater > Lake | place: USA: Georgia | collected... | reverse complement strand
TCCTACTTCAGTCCTTACGCACTTCCCAATCTGTCCGATGGACCCCCGGGCGAATATCTGAGTGATCGCTTAACCGATGAGGCGATTCGATTTATGGAGAAGAATCGCAACAAGCCCTTTTTTCTCTTTCTCCCGCACTACGCAGTTCACACTCCACTTCAAGCCAAAGGCGATCTAGAGAAGAAATATAAAGCCAAGGCCGCTTTTCGTGCGGATCCGAAAAAAGCCGAGTTTCTTCCTGATTTAGGGCGTCCTGTCCGTCAGATACAGAACCAACCGACGTATGCCGCCATGATCGAGAACATGGACGAGGGCGTTGGGAAGATTCTGGAGAAGATCGCCACATTGGGCCTTGAGAAAAACACCATCGTTATCTTTACTTCCGACAACGGCGGACTTTCCAATGCAGAAGGCTCGCCCACGTCCAATTTGCCTTTGCGCGGAGGTAAGGGATGGCCTTACGAGGGCGGGGTTCGTGTCCCATTGATTGTGAAGTCACCCGGAATGACTAGACCAGGAAGTATTTCTTCGTATCCGGTGATCTCTGCCGACGTTTATTCCACGATCCTGCAAATGGTTGGCTTATCGCCGCGCCAACAGAAAGATGAAGATGGTGTTAGTTTTCTCACCGCCACCAAGGGCGGAAATCTCAAGGAGCACCCGCTTTTCTGGCACTATCCGCACTATAGCAACCAAGGGGGATCTCCCTACGGAGCTGTTCGGTTGGGAGACTGGAAGTTGATTGAGTGGTACGAGGATATGAGGCTGGAGCTTTATGACCTAAAGACGGATCTAGGTGAAAAAAATAATCTCGTATCAAAGCAACCGGAGAAAACGGATTACCTTGTAAAACTCTTACACGATTGGCGCCAACAGGTGAATGCTCAGATGCCGACCGATAATCCGCTCAAGGCCAAGCTTGGAAACCCGCTGCGGAACGGCGGCTTTGCGCGAAAAGGATTCAATCTTTGGGATCCTTCGATCATCAAGGTGGGGGACACCTACCACATGTTCGCCTCTTGCTGGACCAGTGAAAACTTTAACGCATGGAAAACCAGTTTCATTGTGCGAGGGACATCGAAAAACCTGCTCGGGCCTTATACTTATGCCGGTGAGGTCTTTCGTCCGCGCCCAGGCGACTTCTTTGATTCTGAGGGTTGTCACAATCCGAAGATTACGTTTCACAATGGAAAATATTATCTCTACTACCTTGGAATCCCTGCTTGGAAAAGCGGTGTGGCGGTGAGTGATTCGGTCGAAGGTCCGTGGGAACGCCTGAAAGATTGGTGTATCCCAGCCAACAACCCCGCTCTGTGGATCCATCCGGACGGGTCGGTTTATGGTGTGGGCAAAGTGAAAGTCGAAAACCCTAAATTCCCTGGCAGTAAGAAATTCGACGAGCTGCTTCACTATATTCACGCGTTTCGTTCCCCATCGATCTTTGGGCCGTATACCATGCTGCATCATGGGAAGGACAACGCATTACCCAACAATTATCAGAATGAGGATCCCTGCCTGTGGCACGATGGTACGCGTTACCACATGCTGTTGACCGACCTGCACGGCTTCGCCTCCGGGCTGCACAAGAGTTTTGTCTACTATACGTCTCAGGACGGCATCTCCTACGAGTTGGTTTCTAAGGAGCCGCTTTTTTCCAACCAGATTCCCATCCGATTTGAGGATGGCAGTGAGACGAAGTTCCTTCGTATTGAGCGTCCGAATGTCTTTCTGGATGAGGAAGGCGCAGTGGTTGCGGTCTTGGCGGCCTGTTCACCGGAAAAGCAAACGGAGGGGGCACGTATCTTGGTGTTTCCTGTCGACCGATTTGGGAGCCGATTGAAATGATTCTGCCCCGACTTCGGGTCCCAAGGTTATAGCTTGGCTGGTTCTTTTAAGATTTGTCCTTCTGAGGTCAGGATCTTCTGCAGTTCGGTAACATCGACAGAGTGAACCGATTTCTTGTCCCGGTTGGCCAAGGCGGCCGCAACTCCGGCGGCTTGTCCTGCGATCATGAGCTGGGGTTCCATGCGAAAGGAGGCAAAGGCCACCGCTGAACTACTCAGACATACCGGAACCAGTAGGTTGCGGCACTCTTTGGATCTGGGAAGGAGGGCTCGGTAGGGAATATCCCAAGGATCCACCGGCTGGCTGACGTAGCCTTCCATGTACAACTCGTCCGCCGCGTTGGGGAAAAAGAATGTCCTCATGGAGAGCCACTGCACCTCACGAATATCGATATTATAACCTGCAATTCCTATGCAGTCGTCCTTGCGCCGATCGGTCATCAGGTCTTTTTGGGTCAACACGTGTTCCCCCTGCATCCGGCGTCCCTCGCGGATATACATCTGGTGGGGCCATCCTCCGGTGTCGGTGAACTCATCCTTGCAAAGCCCCCACGGTGCGTACTTCTCGCGCACCTTCTTTGGTACGGAGGGATCGTTCTGCACGTAGTAGACCAGACCTTGGGCCCAGTGGAGGTGTTGATCCCAAATCTCCCGGCGGCGTTCCGGACTGCCGTCTGGGTACTCCTGGTTAGCGCCAGGAAGATTGAGGGAAATGGGGGCGCCAGCATTCACGTCTGATTTACCGTTGGGCATTCTCTTGATGCCAAGAATACCGTCCACCTTCTCGCCACCGACCTCAATGCAACGCCGTAGCAATTCGTAGTCGGCCGGATTGTAATTTGGGGGCTGCGTGATCGGCAGGCGGTTTTCAAGTACGTCAGTCAGACAAAGTCGGAAACAGTAGGCCTGCATCTTTCCGTCTCCCGTTCCCGTGGGTACGAGATCCTCTTCCGCCGTCACGTGAGGAAGAAGCTTTCCGTCTTTCCACGGAGAGATCCGGTAATTGATCTGATGATTGCTGCGGAGAAGATCCCGGCGGCCCGCCAAGGACTCCCCGTGAAGGCTCCGATTCTCCCTCCCGATGGCATAGGAAACCTTGGCAGCCTTCATTAGGTCGGCTTCGTAGGTGGCATCAATAAAAACCTGGGCGGAATATTCGTGGCCGTCTCGGGTCTTGAGAGATTCAATCCGTCCGTTTTTCAAAGTGATGGAGCCGAGTGCTTGGCCGAATCTTGGCTCGATCTTTTGTTCGGCCAGCATGCCCTTCAGCACGTCTTCGGCGACGTGGGGTTCAAAGGTCCAGGCGACTTCCTGTCCGTAGTGCCGGCCCACCCGATGAAAAAATTCCTTGGCCAGACCTCCGATCACATTTTCTTGGCGGTCCATATCCGTTCGACCGAGGCCCCCGGAAAGCATTCCTCCGACATGGCGACCGGGCTCCAGCAGGATGACGCTGGCTCCATTTCGAGCGGCGGAGATAGCAGCTGTGACCCCAGCCGAGGTTGCCCCGTACACAAGGACTTCAGCGGTTGGTTTTGATTCCTTGGCCTGGGTATGAACGGAAAAAGAGATCAGCAGAGCAAGAGACAGGACTTGTCTTGTCCAACGAGGAGGAAAAGAAAGCATGTAGGACGATTATTATTTCTTCCGGCGTGAGAGAAACAGCATCGCCAGTCCAAAAAGCAACTGCACCACGCCCCAACCGAGGTTGATGTTTTGTCCAAGGGTTTGGCGGATCATTTCGGGGGTGGAGGTCAGGCCGGTACCGATAAGAATGATCCCGTAGAGGGAGAAGATGAGGCCGAGGGGAAGTCGTAGATCGAAGTTCATTAGAGGAAGAGGAGGTTGAGGATTACGACGGCCACAATGACGAGTATACCGACGAGGACTGGGCGCTTGTACCAAGCCTCATCCTCGGCCTTGGGCTTGGGGGTGAGGGAGTACACGAGACCTTTGAGCTCTTCATCACTCTTGGTTCGGCGGGTGAGCAGAGAGATAAGAATGGTGAGGCCAAAACAGGCCGACCAGGCCACGATGGCCATCCAGAAGTTTTGGCCCATTTCACTTTGGAAAGAAAACATCGGTTGGAGCCAACCCCCTTTGATTCCGGGCACGCAGACCTTGGCAAGTGCGAGGCCGTGGAAGAGAGCGGCGGCAGTGGTGCCACCGATCAGACCAAAGAAGGCTCCGTGACCGGTGGTGCGTCTCCAGAACATGCCGAGCAGGAAGGTGGCAAAGAGGGGGGCATTCACAAAACCGAAGACGAGCTGAAGCATATCCATGATGTTGTTGAACTGAGACGCAAGGAAGGCGGCGCCGATACTGACCACAATACCAAAGACCGTGGCGAAGCGTCCCATCCAGAGGTAGTGGGAGTCCGATTTGTTTGGGGCGAAGTAACTCTGGTAGATGTCGTAGGTCCAGACGGTGTTGAAGGCAGTGACGTTCCCGGCCATGCCAGACATGAAAGATGCCATGAGGGCTGTGAAGCCGATTCCAAGAAGTCCAGTAGGCAGGTATTTGGCCAGCAGGGTGGGGATGACCATGTTGTAGTCGGGAGTACCGTCGGCCGCCGTGGGGAGAAACATTCCGCCGCTTTGTTGATGCAGGGCGATGGCGATCATGCCGGGGAGGATGACCAAGGCGGGAAAGAGCATTTTTGGAATGGCGGCAATGAGAGGAGTCCGACGGGCGGCGGACATGGAGTCAGCAGCCATGGCGCGTTGTACGACGAGAAAGTCGGTGCACCAGTAACCGAAGGAGAGGACGAAGCCGAGACCCATAACCATGCCGAACCAACCCACACCCATCGGATTTTCCACGGGATTTCCGAGATGGGCCCAGGACTGAGACCACGTCCCGGCGGCATAGCCTTGGGAGGTGGCGACTGGGACAAGTTTCTCTTTGAGTACGGTCCAGCCTCCGGCGTCCTGCAGGGCGAGGTAGACGAGGGGAGCAAAACCCATGACGATCATGAAGAACTGGAGCACCTCGTTGTAGATGGCGGAGGTGAGGCCTCCGAGGAAGATATAGACTAGGACGATCAAGGCGGAAACGGTGATGCAGGTCCAGTAGTTCCAGTGGACGAGGGTTTCCAGAAGCTTGGCGAGGGCATGTAACGAGATGCCTGAGGAGAAAATGGTCATCACCGCAAAGGAGATGGCGTTGAAGCCGCGGGTCTTTTCGTCAAAGCGAAGTTTGAGGTATTCGGGAACAGAACGGGCCTTGGAGCCGTAGTAGAAAGGCATCATGAAGATCGCGAGGAAGACCATCGCTGGAATGGCGCCCACCCAGTAGAAGTGGCTGGTCATAAGACCGTATTTGGCTCCGGAGGCCGCCATACCGATGACTTCCTGGGCTCCCAGATTGGCAGACAGAAAGGCGAGGCCGGTGACCCAAGCGGGAATCGAACGACCGGAGAGGAAGAACTCCTTGCTCCCGGTCATGGAGCGTTTCAGGGCAAAGCCGATTCCGAGAACGAAGGCAAAGTAGATGACCAAAATCCCGTAATCAACCGGGCCGAGGTGAATGGAGGAGATGGGGTTCATCCAATTAGATCCTGATCAAACTGGCTCGAACCCTGCCTTGAGTGAGTAAGGTCGTCCATCCCTCTTTCGGGGGAAGCGGAATTGCTGAAAAATTTTCGGTTCGTGGCATTACGGGGCTGTGGGAACGTTAAAAAAGATGGCGGTAGGGGAGACACCAATATTTTCCTTGCCGTTACTAAACGCGACCGACTGGCTGAAGTAGTTTTCTTTCGCCTTCGAGTTGCCGGTGAGAATCCCGTCTTCGCGGTTTTCAGTACAGACGTTGTTGAAGAAGAGATTTCCGTGGGCGGTCTTATCGTCCGCCCGTCCGCCCAGTCCGATGCCACGTCGGTTGCCTGAGCAGTGGTTGGCGGAGATCAGATTGGGCCCTGTGTTGCCTTTGACCTCTTCGTTCCAGACGTGCACTCCCGTGCCGTTGCCGTGGAGTTCGTTTCCGAAGACGATGTTGTTTTCAATCGCCTCCTCGATAAAGACCCCGTGCCGTCGGTTGGCGTTGCAGGTGTTGAAGAGGGCGGTGCAGTCGATGGCATGAGCGTCCAGATCAATGCCGTCCATGAAGTTCCCGTTGCACACATTCGCGATGGCGTGAACGCGGTTGGCGCAGTGACTCCAGATTCCACGGCCGTTGTTTCCATACACATTGCAGCGATAGAGGAAGATGGGATCGCTGCCGTTTCGGTTCTTCGTGTTAATCCCATCCCGGGCGCCTGCAATCAGGCTGGTACTTTCGATCAGTGCGATGCTTCCTGTGTTCGCGTTGATAGGGAAGTGGGCTTGGCGATTTGCGTCCAGTTTCCCACCTGAGATCGAGCAGAATCCTGTCTTAGGAAGAAGGACAACCTGAGTGAGGGGATCGGCCCGTGCCCAGGCGGGCTCGAGGGGGATGCTCAGATCAGACAAGATGCGGGCATCGGCGGCCATCAGGAGACAACTGTTGGGGGGGAGTTCCAAGCCTTTCGGATTTTTGCAGATATATTCGCCATCGAGTCGGATGACCAAAACGTCCATGGGGTGCTCTGTCTGCGCTTTGGCGATTTCCGCCTCCACGAGGGAGAGATCGACAGGGACGATTTTCGGGGGTTTGTCTTTGTCCGCGGGTTTGGGTTCTTTTTTCCCGCCTGCGATCAAGGGGAGATCGAAACGTCCCATTCCAGCGACGATGACCGAGTTGGTGTGGGGTCGGTTGAGGGTGGGGGGATTAAAAAACTTTAGACCAGGAGTAGCGGGATCGATCTGAAGATTCTCGTTCGAGATGAGGAAGGCTTCTTTCGTTCCGGAGGCGAGCTTGACGGATCCGGAGAGGGTGTTGTGGAAGAGTTGGTGGGATTCTCCCGCGATGGAGAGGGTGAGGTCTTGGGCAGTTCCACGATTTTCCGATATGAGGTTTCCTTTACTGGTGGGGGTGAGATCGAGAGTGAGATCACTTTTACCGAACCGGTTGCGGGTGATGATGCCACGGTCGGAGCTGGTCAGGATGTCGGTTTTGTTGCCGGAGAACATGTTGCCAGCGACCATGCTGTTGAGAGAGTTGATGGAAAGGGCAGTTTCGGTTTGGTTTTTGAACACGTTGTCGAGGCACTGGAATCCGCCCGACTGATCGACTTGGAGGGCGGTACCATTTTTCTCGAAATAGCATCGCGTGACGCTGGCGGCCTCATTCAACGACGTGACGTTGGTGGTGCCGCGATAGACGATCCCGGTTTTGCCGCAGCCGAGAATGTTCAGCTGGTCCATATTGATTCGGGAACCTTCGCTGACCTGGATGCCGGTGATGGATTTACCGCCACCATCAAGCGTGGCGGCTCCGGGCCCCGAGGATGAGACGGAGACGAACTCGGCTTTTTCGATCGAGATCAGGCTAGGGGCGGAGCAGCCTGCTCCAGCCTTTAAGCCGGCTGAAGGGGAAAGCTGGAGACACATCTTCGATCCAAGTCGAAGAGGGGCAGTACCAACCTCAAGTTTGCCAGCAGGTTCGAGAACCAGTACCGCTTCCGGCTTCTCTTTTCGCGCTGCATCGATCAGGGCTTGGGCTGCGTCTGCGGTACCAGCGGGAAGAGAGACGTGGTGAATTTCCTCCTTGGGTCCGGTAATGAACGGGGCTTCGGGCGGGGTGAAGAACTGTTCTGCTGAATGGGCGGGTAGCAGGGATTGAAAAGAAAGAGCCAGAACCACAAAGGAGGCAGAGAGAGAAGAAGTTATCATACCAGACGGCAAAGGATGGGATCTGAACATATCCAATCTTGAGGCTGACTTAATCGTGAAGACAAGTCGGATCTGATCTTTTTTGTTAAATTCGTGAACATTCCTGCAATTTGACTTGAGTCGCTAAAGATCTATTCATAATCATTGCATCTATGAAAAAACACTATTTTCTCTTTTTGGTTCTGGCTGTGGTGAATGTTGTGTTAGCGCAAACCAGTGCACCCGCACCTGCATCTGCTCCATCGACTCCAGCTCCTGCAGCCACGGCGGCAGTAGTATCTAGGCCACTCGCTATTTCGGGCTGGGCAGTGATTGGCGACAAGGCCAAGGCATTTGGTCCAAAGGAGGAGGGCGGGAAGATCCTTTTCAGTGGAGTGGATTTCGGAAAAAAAGGAAAGTCGTTTGCTGGTTATTTTGAGAAAACCATCTTGGGGGAGGGGCAGACCCTCAGCTTTAAGAGCAATATTCAGTTTACGGGTGTTTCGACGGTCGGAGCTTTCCGTTACGGAATCTTTCAAAAGCGCTCCCCGGATCATAATCGGGGATGGTTGGGGTACTGTTTTTATGCTGGGTTTCGTCCGGATATGCCTAAGGGAAATCTTTTGGCTCGTTTGCCGGAAAATAACGGGTCCTTCGATGGTTTGAAGGATGATAAAGGGGCGGATACGGCCCGCTCCTTGGGAGAGGCAGTCTCGGGACCAAAGTCGATCAAGGATGGGTTGTATACCCTGACCATCGAGGTGAAGAAATCGGGGTTAAATATGGAGATGAAATCGATGCTTGTTTCGGAGTTGGATCCAACCCCAGCGGTGAGTTATTCAGGGATCGATAATCAGCCGGCGACCCCTTGCTTCGATGCTTTGGGATTCGTGACCCACGAAGTCCTTTCGGTTGATTCGATTGAGTTCAGCGATGTGTCGTTGAACTTGGTAGGTCCGTAGAGCGGTTATCATTATTGGGTCTGTTTTCGGCCCAAGACTCGGATTGAGTCGGGTACGTTTCTTTGGACAAAGCAAACTCCCCAGCTTCGCGATTTGCTAGCGTAGGTTAGAGCGTAGCTAAGATTATGTGATATAGATAATAAGCTATAAAAATACGCTAGAAATGCAGTCCATTTAGCATTGAAATAGTAGATAATGTATAAATTATACATTAATTAAAATATAAAGCTGGGCATATTTTATAAATTTATTTTATGCTTTAATTGTACCACTAAATGCCTATATAAAGCATTATCTATTAGCATTATTTGCATAACAGATTGTTTACTTTAGTAAATCACCTAAGAAAATACCCCTTGCATTATATATATTACATTATATGTTAATTGCAGATGAGGGGTTTAATTAATTTGAACAAATCGAATTCTTGTCGGTCAAATCGTATATTACATAAGTGATAGGAGATAAAAAAAATATGAATACGAAATATACATTTTCTATGAGAATGCGAATTTACTCCTGCTTTGCTTTCGTATCGATTCTTTCGATATTCAATGGGTCGGAGCTTTTTTCTGCGACCACATGGATTGGTACCGATGGCGTGGCGACTAGTGCGGCTAATTGGTCGAACGGACTACCGACAACAACCAACGGGGCGATTCTCAATGGCACAGGTGGCACGGTTTCGTCTACGTTGAATTTCGGTAATACTGCTTTTAACGCTCTTGATCTCGCGGTCTCCAACTACTCGGGTGATGTGACCCTCAACAATCTGACCGATTTCCGTCTAACCGCCCCCACTGCCTCTCTTGTGGCGAATGGAGTCGCAGGGTCGACGCTGACGATTAACAACTCTGCAGCCTCCACAAGCAGTACGGTCGCTGCGACTGCTAACGTATGGAGCGGAAATATGAATGTCTTCCTGAACCGCTTTGTTACTCATGGGACTGGGGCGCGCACTCTCACCACTTCGATAGGGCAATTAACGATTAACGATTTTAATATTCAGGCCACCAGCACGGCAGGTACTCAGTCAATTAATAATACCGGAACGATCAATATCAACACCCTTAGTCAAAAATCGGGCAGCACTTTAGTCACTCCATATATGACCACCTTCTCTGGGGGCACTGTTAACCTTCTTGGGGCGAATAACAGTACCGTCTACAGCGGGATTCGATTGAATGGCTCGACCACACTGAATCTCGCTGGAAACGGGAGCCTTGGAACTGCCGATCTCGTTCTGAATGGTGGAACCAGCACATATAATCTGGGCCTAACCTCAGGTTCTTCCTCTGCGGTGACCTTGGCCAACAACCTGATCATCACCAGCGGAACGGTTAATACTGTGCTGAACATTGTTCCTGGAGCTGGAAAAAGTCTAACTCTGAATGGTCTCATTTCCAGTCCGTCTGCTTCTGGTGGCCTTGTCAGTTTTGGGGCAGGCACGATTTCGATTGCGGGCACCAATTCTTATAACACCAAGAATCAAATTGTAGATGGGGGCAAATTGGAAGTAGCAAAATTTTCCACGACTGATGGATCATCATTGGGAACGGCTGGAGAGGCAACGGCGGCAAATCTTACTTTAGATAACGGGACATTAAGTTATGTAGGCAGTGAGGCCACCAATGCTCGGAACTTTACGATCGGAGTGGGCGGGGGTCGGATCGAGGCAAACGGCACTGGTTTGCTAAAAATGGCGTCGACGGGAACGATCGCTACCAGCGGAAGCGGAAATCGCAGTCTGACCTTGGCGGGTGCGAATACAGCAACTAACTCTTTCTCTTTAAAAGTGGCCGATGGGACCGGGGGAGTAACGACTGTGGTGAAAAACGGCACGGGAGTATGGAATATTGCGGGTACTGGTTCGACTTATACGGGTGGAACCGAGGTCAGGGGTGGGACATTGATCGCTGGTAGCGGGGATACGTCGGGTTTCGGCACAGGGGAGATTCGTCTTTATAACGGGACAACCTTCAAGGCGAGCGGGACAACTACCCGAGTATTTACTAACAGTTTTCGGACGGAGGGCGAAATCAATATGGATTGGGTGCAAGCCCAATCCGCAGTCAACCTTGCCAGCGACACGAAGATTACTGCAAACGGCACCAATTCTTCAGGCTCGTCTACCGTGACGTTCAACGGGGCCATTGGAGGTACGGGCGGGCTGACCAAGTCGGGTCTTGGAAGTATGACCCTTTCCGCAACGAACGGTTACACGGGAGCCACGTCCCTCAAGCAAGGGTCTCTGCTGGTGGCAAGCAATGCCAGCATTGTGTCGAGTTCTGGGACGACGGTGGATGGCGGAATATTGAACGTTAACGGCACTGCGGGCGGAGTCACAGTCAACACGGGGGGAAGTCTTGGTGGTTCGGGAACGGTGGGTGCACTGACCTTGAACAGTGGGTCATTGCTCAATCCTGGAAACAGTCCTGGAACGTTGACAGCGGCCGCGGCAACCGTTCTAGGAGGCTCCACCTACAACTGGCAGATCACATCCCTCACGGGGACGGCTGGTACGAACTGGGATCTCCTCAGCGTCAGTGGGCTTCTTGATATGAGTGGAGTAACCAGCTCCAGTAAGTGGAATCTGGTAGTCACAGGTGATTCTGGATTCACGGGATGGACCGGCACCAACGAATACAGCTATGTCTTTGCCCAGGCTACCAGCGTCGCTGGGTTTTCCAGCGTCGCAGGGACAGACGTTACCAGCCTGTTCAATATCACCACAGCGGGAATTGCCAATCTGCCTAATTCCAGTTCGACTCCTACAGGGGATTTTAAGGTTACCGTCGGAAGTGTAGGGGGTCTAACGACCTTAAATCTCATGGCTGTGCCTGAACCATCCAGCGCTTCTCTGATGGGGATTGGTCTAGGTGCACTCATGATCCTCCGCACTTTCCGTCGTCGGCAGGGCTAGCAAAAGGAGCCTCCATATGGGCGAAGCGAGAAATAAAATTCGGCAAAATAGAAAGACTTTTTTGTCACTGTTCCTTGCGGTAGCTGGCGTGCTGACGGGAGGTTCAGTGAGTTTTGGTGCTGTTGCATTCGATGCGGATTTTTCTGCATACACGCTAGGTACATTGAATGGACAAAATTCTTGGGCTAAATCAGGGGCCCTCGCTACTGAAATACAAGTCATTGCGGCTGCTGGGGGAGTGCCTCAATCGGTAAAATATACGGGTAGCGCTACTGCAGCGCCATCTTATCGGGATCTGCCTACTGCCTCGCAGTTCAATCCAGTTGGGGCCACATCGCAAAAGACTTTTTATTATGTATTTGAGAACTTTAGAGTTCTTCAGGCTTATAACTCTAGTGGCACGCCTGGAAGTGGTTCAGCTATTTGCACCCTTACAACAACAGCTGGAGGAACTGGAACTTTTCTGGGTCGTTTGTATGTACGTCGCTATCAGGGTTCATCACTGAATACATCTACTTTCGATTTAGGGTTAAATGCGGGTGGTGTAAGTGTAGTTTATGGTTCCACTGCATTGAGCACCAATACTTCGTACAAAATTGTCGTGGCCTACGTAGCGAATCCAACGGGAACTTCGGATGTGGTGAATGTTTATGTCAATCCCATAGGACAGGATCCGGCGAGTTGGACGCCTGAAGTCACGCAAACCTTGGCTGATCCAACTGCTAGTATTAAGTCTTTTCTCTTAAGCCCTGGCTCTGTTGGTGGTAGCTCAACACAAAACGGAGTAACGATGGGACGGATTATAGTTGGAGACAGCACTGCTGACGTTTTGCCTGCCCCCTCGGCTCCTACTGTTTCCGCGGCAACCGGAATTTCCGCCAGTGGATTTACAGCAAACTGGGTTGCCGCATCTGGTGCGACGAAATACTACCTGGATGTTGCAACCGACTCTGGTTTCACAACCTATGTCTCAGGCTTTCAAAATCTAGATGTTTCGACAGCTGTATCGAAGTCGGTGACCGGAACATTTACGGCCGGCCAGTCGATTTATTACAGAGTTCGTTCCTCGAATTCAAACGGCACGAGTGGGAATTCTACGACGCAAGAAGTGGTCATCACTGCTGCCCCAGTGGTCTTGGTTCCTACTGTGACTAACAGCACTACCAGTGGCACGGTCAGTTGGACCAGTGGTCCGGGTTGGACCCCGAATAATCCAATTAGCACAAACACGGCCACGGTGACTCTGAATGGTCCTCTTGCAGGCAGTCTGGTGGCTAACAATGATTCGCCAGGAAACTTCGTGCTGAATGCCGTCACAAACGCTATTTCGGGTGCAGGAAGTCTGACGTACACCGGTGGTACTTTCCAGTTCGTCGTCAACGGAAGCACCAATCCTACATTAACCTTCGCCAATAACGCCTTGGTGCAAACCTTCAGCAATAATATCCAAGTTGATGCCGAGTTAAAAGTTAACCAGGCTGGTTCGACTGCATCGAACTCGATTTTGGCTGGCCCAATCAGTGGCGCGGGGGGAGTTTACAAGAGTGGGAATGGAACGGTACTGATTACACGGACTGATAATACGTTCGATGGGGTAACCACCGTCGGTGCGGGGCAGTTGACGGTTCAAAATCTCGGAAATTCCGGTTCACCTAGCTCTTTGGGAAAAAATGCAAGCATCTCGTTGGGCGGTGGAACTGCGACGGGTACTTTGCGGTGGGAATCGGCTGGGTCGGAAACTTCCGATAAATCGATTGTGCTAACTGGCTCAACGGGTGGTGGAACGTTGGATGTGCGTGGGACTAACAATATTCTGACTTTGGGTGGTTCCATTAATACCGGGGCGAATGCAGGTCCTCGAACCTTTACCGTAACAGGGGATGGCTCGGCCACCTTGAATGGTTTGATTTCCGGGAACGCTTCACTGCGGGTGAATGGCAGCAAGACCCGAACTGTAATATTGGCGAATATGAATAATAGTTTTGGTGGAGCGGTAACGATCGACGGAAACATCAACGGTCAGTCGACCAAAGTTCAAGTTTCTGCCATCGGCAATGCGGGCTTGAACAGTCCGCTGGGTGTGAACGGAACAATCAACATTGGTTCAAGCGTTTCTGGATCCTATAACTTCCTCGTGTGGTCCAACACCGTGGCGGAGACCACAGACAAAACGATCAATTTGGCGGGTGCGGCTGGGGGCCATGCTTTGATCAATAATAAAGGGCCGGCCTTGCTCAAGTTCACGACAGGTCTGACGGCAACGGGAGCTGGAGCGAAAACTTTGTATGCCGATCAGGATGTTAGCAATGGGGTGACCGAGTTTGCAGCAGCGATTCCAGATAGTTCGTTGGGTGGAGCGACAGCGATGAATAAGAACGGGGCAGGGACCTTAATACTGTCGGCAGCCAACACATTTACGGGAGGATTCACTCTAAAGGGTGGAACGCTAGAGTTGAAGAACGCCCAAAGTTTAGCAACAGGGAATGCGTTAACTTTTGCCAATAACGGCACTGGGTCGGATCGAGTCAAAGTAGCTTACGCCGGATCGGGATCGGATTTGGGGAATCTTCTCCTTCAGGCCAATGCGACGATTGATTTGGGGACCGATACCACAGCGCAGATCCGGTTCAGTTCAGCCACTGGATGGACTGCGGACAAGATCCTAAGCATTGCGAATAGCAGTGGCGGAGGAAAACTCTACATCCTTGATACGAACAATGTGGCTCTGTCTCAGATCAAGTCTGTCGAAAATCCTGCTTACGAGCCTTCCTTGGCAGCGGATGGATTATTGAGCTTTACAGCTCCGGCACCTACCAATACCGCTCCCGCAATTACTTCTGGCGGGGCGTTTAGTGTTCCTGAAAACAGCACGGGGGTGACTACGGTGACAGCGACCGATGCTGAGGGGAATGCCCTCACGTACACCATCTTGGGCGGTTCGGATGCCGACAAATTCTGGATTGATTCTGGCACAGGAATTTTGACCTTTGTGTCCGCTCCTAACTTTGAAAGTCCCATAGATGTGGGTGCCGATAATGTTTACAATCTGACTGTCCAAGTGGCCGATGGTGTTCTAGCCGGGACCAAAGACATCGCTGTAACAGTCACGAACGTCAGCGATTCTCCGACTGACTATAAGGCGGATTGGTTGGCGGCGAATGGCTTGCCGGCCGGTTCCAGTTGGAATTCCGATCCGAATAATGTTGGTTACTCCCTGGCGACCGCTTATGCGTTCGGGCTGAGCCCCAGCGTAAATAGCGGTGCTCCCGTGGCACTTGCCAGCAGTCCGGCCGGTTCAGTTAGGATTGTCTACCTGCAAAGAGACAACAGTGGGGTGCTTTATACGGTGAAATCTGGAACCGATTTGGTTGCAGGTCTGAACGGAACCGTCACTCCTTCGCCGAGCACGGTCCAACCGTCTCCCGGTAAGTCTGGATATACCCAGTACGAGGCGACTTATACCCCTTCAGCGCCAGCGACAAAGGGTTTCCTAAAAGTTCAGGCCGTCGTCCCGTAATTGGTTAAGGTAAAAGTTGAGATTTAGGGAAGGGCCCCAAGGCGAATGTCTCGGGGCCCTTTCTTTTATGGGGCTAAACTGATTTCAGGTTGGTAGGTGGTGATGGGTTCACTATTCGTGTTTATGAATTAGGCGCGGTCCGCTTTGCCCAACGGATCTTATCAAGGAGGAGTATTTGAACTAGTGGGGGCGGGGACGGGTGACTTCGACTAGATCAAAATTACTGTTTATTCTCGGGTGACTCGAAGGCGGAGAAATAATTTATTCAAGGTCGGATCCGCCAGGGTTCGGATTCTAAGTAGTTCGCTAGATCCATCACCATCCGGGTTGGCATTGACGATATCGGAAAAGGTGGTGATTTCATCCACATTGAGGACTGACCATGTCTGAAGATCTTCCGTGCTGAGTATTTCATACGTTAGATCCTGCGCCTTGAGGTTGTGCCGGTAGGTGAATGTGAGCCAAGGACCGTCCGGGGTATTTATATCCCATCCCACCGCCGGAAGGGTAGGGGGAGTTAGGCTCAATGGGTTTAGGTCGAGTGCATACTCGAGAAGGTTGGGCACGCCGTTTTGATTCGGATCGGCATCTGCAAGACTGGTCGAGGCCGACCATGTGAATGACTGTTGCCAATCGAAATAAGCAAGAGAAGGAGTGAAGGTAGCGGTCGAAAATGGTGAGTTGAAGAAGACGGCCGAGGTGATGTCACTGTAATCTTTCACGTTCGAGGTCAAAGAGTGACGGGCAAAATAGTTTTCCGATCCGTAAGCTTGTGCGCAAATGCCTGCGTCACTGGTGTTGCTGGATTTCGGGGTTTGGGTGACAACATTATTGAAAAAAAAGTTGTGCTCGGTCCGGTTAGTGATGGTGGTGACCACCTTGGTGGTGCTGTTGGTGCTCTTGGTGATGGCTCCACCGGTTCGGAGTCCCCGGGTGTTCGCTTGGCAGGTATTGGCGATAAAACTGTTATAGGAAGTGGGTCCCGCCACCATGGAGTAGACGTTGATCCCGATCGGATTGGCTGAGGTCGAATTACCGATTAGCTGATTGTATTTGGCTGCCTCTTCAACGAAGAGGCCGGATCGTATATTGCCCGGCGTCGAGTTGAACTGAACCAGGGAGTAGGAGGCGTAGGCGTCCACATCAATTCCATCCATGTTCATGTTGGAGCTCGAGTTATCGCTTAAGAGGTGGCCACTTCCGCTCTTGGCCCAGATTCCACGGGCAGCGCCGCCATCCAAGATGCAATTTTGGACGATGCTGGGTGTGGTGCAGCTCAGAAGTGCCAACACATCGGATCCAGTGACCCTAGTAGTTTTTACTCCAAAATTTTTCCAGTTCATCTGGTCGACTAGGAAGCGGGAGCAGCTTGTGAAGGTGAGGCCATTTCGGCCGGTGGTGTTCTGGCCGTCGATCGTTCCTCCTGAAATGCTGAAAAAGGTGCAACTAGTTGAAGTAAAGGCTGCGATGTTCGGGTTCAGTTTGATCGTTCCGTCGATCACGACGCAGGTGTTGGAAGATAGGACTAGGGGGGCGTCACCAGTGATGATGGGAGCCGTAAGGTGAAGAACGATCACATTGTTGGGGTTGCTGGTTCGGGTCGCATTGTAGGTAGTTTGGATGGCGGACAATGTTGTGGCGGAGGTGGTGATATCGGTCCGATCCTTTCCATTCATAATAGGGCTACTGTGGAGATTCAGTGCGGTAGGGGGATAGAAGTATTCCTGGCCTAGGGCGCTCAGGGGGGTGGAGGTAGTGAAGATGCGGTTAACTCCGGCATCGCTGCGCAGAACGAGAGGAGAGGTTACGTCCGAGCCGAAAAGATTATCCTGGAGGACATTGGCATATCCGCCGAGGGAGATGCCCTCTGAAGAGGTACGAATTTCATTCGAGACGAAGAAGTTCCACTGGTTGAGTGTGGTGGAGCCTGCAATGGAAAGGCCGATTCCGTTGCCTTGGCAAAGGTTGTGGGTGATTTTGCTCCAGGTGATGTTGCTCACGCCAATGCCGTAGATCGTGTTGAATTTGGCTTGGTTGTTGACCAGCGTCGCGTGGGCGCTGGCTTCCAGAAGGATTCCGTACGCGTTGTTGTGGCAAAGATTATCGAGGCAGGTGGCTTGGGTGGTGGCGGAAAGGTGGATGCCGGCCGCGGTTGGAGCCTCCGAAACTTCGCAACGGGTCACGGTGATTTGGTTGTCAAAGTTGGCCGACCCCAGGCCTTGGAGGAGAATTCCATCCTTTCCGGTTTGGCGGATGGCGAGCTGGTCGACGCTGACGCGGTTCACTCCTGGCGCCTCGATGCCGTACAGGTTCGCCCGATTGCCGTTGAGGGTCAGAAAATTCACGGACGTGTAGCTGGAGCCCCCGTTGATTTTGATAAGGCTTGTTGCAGTGCTTGAAGGGGATGCAACGATCGATGTATTGGCGGCACCGGACAGACACATTTTCGATCCGAGAATTAGGGGAGTGGTGGTGACCGGATATTCGGTATTGGCTTTCAGGTTGATGATGAGAAAACGGGTGGCGTTGGCCGCCCGTGCGCTGTTGATGGCCGTTTGCAGGGTGGAGATGGAACCGGAAGTATCGTTGATTGTGGTTACGGTTTCGCTAGTGCTCTGTTGGTAAAAGGTTCCGTTGGGAATAGTGTAAAGCGCTCCGGTCACTCCAGGTTTAGCAAATGAGGTGCCAATTGTGGCCAATATCAAAAATAAGGTAGAACGGATCATAGTAGGCAGTCCCAATATGCTACCTCGATTTTGCTAAAAATCTTGATCTTTTTAATGCCTATAAGTAACTGTAGGAAAACACTATAGGATACAAAAAAACGAAAATATACGCTGTTTTAGAGTGCCGCTTTAGGATGTTAATTTATATGATTGAAATCGATCATATAAATGTTAGGGTTACATTTGATGAGGGTATCCAAAAATGTGGTGGAAGCGCGCAGGCAACTGCTGGCCGATCTTTTGCAGAACCAGCGCTATCTCCCTTTGGAGCAGATCTGTATTCGGCTATCGATCAGTGCCGCGACGGCTCGGCGTGATTTGAGCGAACTCGAGCGGACGGGCAGAATTCGCAGAACCCCCGGTGGAGCCCTATCCGACTTTTCGGATAAATTTCCAAGCTTTGCGGATCGATTGGGAAGGAATTCGGACAGGAAGAATGCGTTGGCCCGGCAGGTTCTGCCCCATCTTCTTTCAGGGTCGACAGTTTATATCGACGGAGGAACAACTCCTTTTGCGTTGGCTCGGCTCTTGCCCGAGGCAGAGATTCCCGGGTTGAAGGTCGTGACGAACAGTTTGCCCGTAGTGGAGCTTCTTTCGGGAAGCGGGGTCTCTTTACATATTCCAGGAGGGGATCTGGTGGCACGGCAGTCGTTGCTAATTGGAGACCGGGCCGTTCGAGCCCTACGGGATTGGAAAATCGATGTTTCTGTCCTAGGGGCGGAGGGAGTAACAGAGGCTGGATTTTGGAACAGCGCCCCCGAGGTTGTCGCCCTGCAAAAGGCAGCAATGGAAAACTCGAACAAAAACTTTGTTTTGGTCACGGCAGAAAAAATCGGCCATCGAACAGGTGCTCTGCTCGCCTCTTGGGAAGCCGGTCTGCGACTGATCACCGATGCGACGGCGCGACAGTTGGCTGCAGAAAATATTCCCACTAAAGAATTGGAAAAGCTATGAAAGCAGCAGATCGAAACAAGCGGCTTAAGCAACTGGTTGAACTATCCAGAAGAATTGGGACAGCCCCTGAATCCTTTGCCATTCTTGGGGAGGGAAACACATCGACTCGGTCGGGCGAAGACACGTTTTGGGTTAAGGCCAGTGGAACCTCCCTCTCCACGGCGGAGAAGGATTCCTTCACCGAATGTCGACGTCTGATTCTGGATTCTTTATGGGCGTCTTCTGTGCGCTCCGATTCGCAGGTAGACGAGAAACTGCTCGAATCTAGGGTCAAACCCAAGGATCGCAAACCCTCGACCGAGGCGCTCTTTCACTCCTACCTGCTCTCCCTACCGGGGATCGAATGGGTAGCCCACACCCATCCGATTGCGGTGAACGGGATTCTCTGTTCCCCGAGAGCGGCTAACTTTGCGAAGTTTCGAATGTTCCCGGATGAGATCGTTTGTGGAGGAGAACAGTCGGTGTTGGTGCCCTACACCGACCCCGGCGTTCCGTTGGCAAAGGCGATTCGGCAGGGAGTGGAGAATTTTGAAAAAGAGCAGGGGAGACTGCCCCGCATGATTCTGCTTCAGAATCACGGACTGATCGCCATTGGGCCAAGTTCCGGAGCGGTGGAGGCCACGACGAAGATGGCGGAGAAGTCGGCGAAAATCTTTCTCGGAGCTGCTTCGCTAGGCGGGCCTGTGTTTATGCCTGAAGCCCAAGTACGGAGAATATCGGGTCGGCCGGATGAGCTTTATCGGCAAAAGGTGTTGAAGTTGGAATGAGCGCGACCTCGACTCATCATGCGGCGGTCGATCTTGGAGCGGAGAGCGGTCGGGTCATTCTGGGGACCCTGAGCAAGGGGCGACTTTCTATCGAGGAGATTCATCGGTTTCCGAATCGAATGGGGGAGAAGGATGGGGGTTTGAGGTGGGACCTGCGGCATTTAGAGGGGGAAATTCTTGCGGGATTGAAAAAGATCGGGGATCGGAAAATCCCGCTGGAATCGGTCAGCTGCGACACTTGGGGGGTAGATATTGTCTATCTGCCGAAAGACGGGTCTCCTGCAAAAGATCCGTTCTGCTACCGGGATGGAAGGAATGAGAAAATCTTTCCCAAGGTGGTCGACAAAATCGGGAAAGAGAAAATCTTTGCGCGAACCGGCCTTCAATTCATGCCTTTCAATACCTTGTATCAATTGGCCGCGGATGCGGAGAGTGGAAGGGAAGAGGTGGGGCAGAGTTTGGGCTTTTTGCCTGTAGCGGACTATCTGAACTATTTTCTGGGGGGTCGTCCAGCCAGTGAGGTTTCCCTGGCAAGCACCACGCAGTTTTACGATCCCAAGAACCGCAAGTGGGCGGAGGATTTGGTTCAAGAGGTGGGGATTTCAGTTTCTCTTCTTCCAGAAGTGGTCTCTTCGGGAACGGTTCTTGGAAAAATTTCGAAGAAGACAGTTCAAGCCACAGGACTTCCCGATTCGTGCCAAGTTGTTGCCTCCTGTTCCCATGACACGGGGGCTTCGGTGGCGGCCGTTCCAGCCGAGGGAAAAGGATGGGCTTATCTAAGTTCTGGTACTTGGTCTCTCCTGGGGGTGGAGAGCCCGAAGCCTTGGATGACTCCCGCTTGTGCCGAAGCAGAACTGACCAACGAAGTTGGTTTTGGGCACAGCATCCGCCTTTTGAAAAATATCGCAGGGCTATGGCTGGTGCAGGAGTGCCGAAGGGATTTTGCCAAACAGGGTCGGGAAATGGACTACGGTACGATTACCCGACTGGCTTCTGAAGCAACTCCGCTGGTCACCCTGCTGGATCCTTTTCTTTCCTCGTGGAATGCTCCCGGGGAAATGGGGCGGAGGATTGCGGATTATGCGAAAGCGACGGGTCAACCTGTACCCCAATCCGATGGAGCCATGGTTCGGGCTTGTTTGGAGAGCTTGGCTTTGGCCTATCGGGACAGTTTGGAATCGATCGAAAAAGTCACGGGAGAGAAAATCAAAACTCTGCATATCGTTGGGGGAGGGAGTCAGAACAAGCTTTTGAATCAGATGGCCGCGGATGCGACGGGGCGGACGGTGGTAACGGGGCCAATCGAGGGAACCGCCATCGGCAATCTTCTGATTCAGGCGTACGGTTTGGGGCACCTTAAGAGTCACCAGGAAATTCGTACTGTTGTAAGAGACTCTTTCCCTATCGAAGTCTTTCAACCTCAATCCAACCCCTTGTGGGAGGAGGCGTGGAAACGCTTCCAACTCCTGCGCACCCCGAAAGGAAAATAAAAAATATGAAAAACCATCCAAAAAACCGTTGGCAAGATTCCGTGGCAAAAACCCTCGATCCGGTTGCCCGACTCGTCTACCGCTCCAACCTCATCGGAGAAGATCCGACCCTGACGAACACAGGTGGGGGGAACACTTCGTCGAAGATCAAAGAGACAGATCCTTTAACTGGTCAGGAAACTGAGGTTATGTGGGTGAAGGGGTCGGGCGGAGATCTGCGTACAGCGAAACGAGACGGCTTTTCCTCCCTCTATATGGAGAAGTTGAAGGGGCTACAGAAAAACTATCTTGGTTCCAAGACGAAGGGGCCGAAGACCCAGATCGAGGACGATATGGTGGGAGCGTATGCCCACTGCACCTTCAATCTTAATCCCCGTCCTTCGTCCATCGACACTCCGTTGCACGGTTTTGTTCCTGCACGGCATGTGGATCATACCCATCCGAACGCGGCGATTTCTCTCGCAGCCTGCGCGAAGGGTAAAGAGCTCACAAAAGAGATTTATGGGGACGAAGTGATCTGGACCGAGTGGCAGCGGCCGGGCTTCGACCTAGGACTGATTCTGGAGAAATTGTGTAAGGATCATCCCAAAGCCAAAGGGGCGATCATGGGGCAACACGGGCTGATCAACTGGCATGAGGACGATAAGAAGTGCTACGAGCTGACGTTGGAGTTGGTTGGAAGAGCGGCGGAGGCGATTGCAAAGAAAGATAGCGGTGAAAAGACCTTCGGTGGGGAAAAATATAAATCCCCAGCTGAAAAGGAGAGGAAGGCCCTTTGGCTATCAATACTGCCTTGGCTACGCGGGAGGGTTTCTGCCCAGCAGAGGATGATCGGAACCGTGCAGGAAGATGCGACGATCCTGCGTTTTGTGAACAGCAAGGATGCCCCCCGCTTGGCGGAGATGGGAACTTCCTGCCCGGATCATTTTCTGCGGACGAAGATCAAGCCCCTCTATGTTGCATGGGATCCGTCGAAGGGTGATGTGGCGAAATTACGGAGCCTCCTTGAGGATGGGCTCGAAGCCTACCGGGCGGACTACAAAAAGTATTACGAAAAGTGCAAGCGGAAGGATTCCCCGGCGATGCGGGATCCGAATCCGACGGTTGTACTTATCCCGGGACTGGGAATGGTGGCGTGGGGCAAGTCGAAGAGTGAGTCGAGAGTAACGGCTGAGTTTTATAACTGTGCCGTCGAAGTGATGCGTGGAGCGGAAGCTCTCGGCGGGTATATCAATCTTCCCCAGCAGGAGGCGTTCGACATTGAATACTGGCAGTTGGAGGAGGCGAAGTTGCGTCGGATGCCTCCGGAGCAGGAGCTTGCCCGGCAGGTCATCGCCGTGGTGGGTGCGGGCAGTGGAATTGGCAAGGAGACGGCTCATCGTCTAGCCAAGGAGGGAGCCTCCATTGTCTGTGTGGATCTGAATGCAAAAGCGGCCCAAGAAACTTCGGCCGAGCTGGTGAAAAAGCTGGGCGAAGGAATCGGTGTCGCCGGGACGGGGATTTCCGGCTGTGGACCGGCGATTGGTCTAGGGGCCAACATCGTCGATCGGAAAAGCGTGGCGGAGATGTTGGGGGAGGCGGTCTATGCCTACGGCGGAATCGACGGAGTCGTGGTGACGGCGGGCATTTTTGTTCCGCCTGACCTCGAGGGAAGAATTCCCGATGAAAAGTGGGCGCAGACCTTTGCCATCAATGTGACCGGTTCCTATGTGGTGGCGGATGAAGCGAACAAGATATTCAAGGCCCAGGGGCTGTCGGCCAGCTTGGTGCTGACCACCAGCGTGAACGCGGTGGTGGCCAAGAAGGGCAGTTTGGCTTACGACACGAGCAAGGCAGCGGCGAATCATCTGGTTCGGGAGTTGGCGATCGAGCTTTCGCCGTTGGTCCGAGTTAATGCGGTGGCCCCGGCGACGGTGGTTCAGGGAAGCGCGATGTTTCCAAGAGATCGGGTGATGGCCTCGCTGGCCAAGTACAAGATTCCGTTTTCAGAAAAGGAAGGGGATGAGGAACTCCGAACGCGATTGGCGGAATTTTATGCCAAGCGGACTCTGACCCAGTCTCCGATCACCCCTGCGGATCAAGCAGAAGCGGCCTTCCTGCTCGTCAGCGGCAAACGTTTCCCGCGGACGACGGGTCAGGTGATCCACGTCGACGGGGGCTTAGCCGACGGATTCCTTAGATAACCTCTTTATTTGAGGTCGAATACCTCTCGTAAGGTCACGGCTTTGGGTAGTGGTCGGGATTGGATGGCATGATGTCGGCCATTTGCCGCAACCATTTCCGGCACTCCAGCGTACGGGCGATGGCCTAGCATCCTGGGCTTCGTCCTCTGTCGCGACATGGGCAAAGAGCTGGCAAATCGAAAGTTTTAAAAGTGAAATGAACTAGTTTCCTTTGGCATACTTTTCTAGAGACTTGGCTCGCAAACGAAGGAAGAATTATTCCGAGGCTATAAAACCAAGTGATGATCCGCTTTTTGTTCCTTTTGGTTTTTGTCTTCCTCCTGCCCACGGGGCATGGGGCGGATGGAATCAATCCAGGTGTCCCATGGCCCGCCACGGACGCGCTGGGCAGGGAACTGCCTATGACGGCGGAAGTCGGACCCCCTAAAAAAGACCGGTTTGTCGGAATCTTCTACCTCACTTGGACCGGGGACGAATTCAGCTATGGACCCTACGATATCAGTAAAATCCTAGCCGATCAGCCGGACATGCAGACAACCCCGACCTTCCGGCACACAGGACCGAAGGAGTGGCACTATGCCTACTGGGGCGAGCCACTGTTTGGCTACTATAAGCTGACCGATCCCTGGGTCATTCGCCGCCATATGCACATGCTTGCCGATGCGGGGGTGGACGCCCTGGTCCTTGATGCCACCAACGCGGAAATCTATGAGAATGTCCTTAACCAATTCCTGCCCGTGCTGTTGCGGATCCGAGCGGAAGGAGGTCGCGTTCCTCAGCTCCTATTCATCCTCAATACGGATATGGGCAACGCCAGCAAACAGTTGTTGGAAAAATTCTACCGACCTGGGCGTTACGATGAACTCTGGTTCCGTTGGGAAGGGAAGCCACTCATGCTCTGCAACCCGGATGCGGCCAGCCCCGAAGTGCGGGAATATTTCACGCTCCGCACCGCCTTCTGGCCCGGTACTCCGCCTTATAAGAACACACCCAATGCCTGGCACTGGGAGAGCGTCTATCCTCAGACCTACGGCTTCACCCAAGACCCCAAAGTGGCTGAGCAGATGAATGTCTCACCGGCCCAAAATATGAATTGGGAAACCGGTGCGCTGGAGCTCATGCACACCGGCAAGGCGCGTGGACGCGGTTTTGCCAAAGGAAAACAGGATCCTTCCATCGAAGCCATCCGGCAGGGTCGCAACTTCCAGGAACAGTGGGACCAAGCGCTCAAGGTGGATCCGAAGTTCGTCATGATCACGAGCTGGAATGAGTGGGTCGCGGGACTGACTCATAGTATGAAGAGCCCCTGGGTACAGTGCGACAGCTTCAATGAGGAGTTCAGCCGCGACATTGAGCCGATGAAAGGCGGATTCGGAGACAATTTCTTCTATCAGGCCATCGCCAACATCCGGCGTTACAAAGGCGTGCCGGAGATTCCCTTGGCCGGAGCTTTCACTCCAGGCGGGCAGAAGCGGATCATCGAGTTGGATGGATCTTTCGACCAGTGGAAGGAAGTCACCCCGGAGTATCGGGGCCACGTCGGCAACACGATCCCGCGCGCTTTCGATGGATTCGGGCGGGCCCCCAAGACTCGGACCCAAGGGGCGCATCCCGATTTCGAGGGGAATGGCACCACCTGGAAGGGGCAGGAAGGCCCGCGGTATACCAACACGACGGGCCGGAATGGTCTGCAGGTCATGAAAGTGTGTCGCGACCACGAATACTTTTACTTTTATGTGCAGACGGAAAAACCGATCACCCCTCCGAGTGACCCAAACTGGATGATGCTCCTCATCCGTACTAGCAATCAGGCCAACCATACGTGGAACGGTTATGATTTCATCGTCAACCGCGTACCCCCAGGAAAATACGGGGCGCTCTTGGAGAAAAACAACGGGGGTTGGAATTGGTTACGCGCGGCGGATATCAAGTTTCGGGTGGAGGGGAACCAGATGCATCTGGCCGTGCCCCGCTCAGCTCTCTTCCCTATCGCCGAAAATCGCAACGAACGGCTGACTCGTGATTCTGTGACCTTCGACTTTAAGTGGATCGATAACGTTAAGCTACCTGACGATCTGACGGTATTGTATCAGGAAGGCGACACCGCGCCGCTTGGACGTTTCCGGTTTCGTTACGTTACGAAGTAACGCCCTATGAAATGTTTTCTCGCCTTGATACCGGCTTGGCTGGCGGCGGGAACGATCTCCGCTGCGGTGAATCCCGGCGTGCCATGGCCCGCCACCGACGCGCTTGGTAGGGAACTCCCGCTCGCAGCCGAGGTCGGACCGCCGAAGAAAGACCGGTTCGTCGGGATCTACTACCTTGGTTGGACCGGCGACGATTACAGTTATGGGCCTTATGATGTGACGAAAATTCTAGCCGAGTATCCCGATGCGCCAAACGCTCCGAATTTTCCGCACCGTGGGCCGAAGACGTGGCACATGGTGTATTGGGGCGAGCCGTTGTTCGGTTACTACAAACAGACTGACCCATGGGTCATCCGTCGTCATATGAAACTGCTTTCCGATGCAGGAGTGGATGCCCTGGCCCTCGACGCCAGCAACGGAGAGATCTACGAGAACATTTATCGTCAACTGTTCACCGTCATGGAAGAGATTCAAAAAGAAGGTGGGCACCCGCCCAAATTCTTTTTCTTTGCGTCGCGCGTCGTTGGAAAAACCTCCATGGATTTGCTGGAAAAGTTCTATAGGCCGGGGCACTTCCGTGACCTTTGGTTCATCTGGGACGGTAAGCCGTTGCTGATGGGAATGAGCAATCCTGATCCGGCGGTGAAGGAGTTTTTCACGATTCGGGAAGCGGCGTGGCCGGGTACTCCGCCGTATAAAAACACTCCCTATGCCTGGCACTGGGAGAACGTCTATCCCCAAACATACGGTTTTACCGAAGACCCTAAGGTGGCTGAGCAAATGAATGTCTCGCCTGCACAAAACATGCATTGGCAGACGGGTGCACTGGAAATGATGCAGACCGGCGAAGCCCGCGGGCGAGGGTTTCACGAGGGCCGGAAAGACTCGTCCCTCGTCGCCGTCCAACGCGGGCTCAACTTCCAGGAGCAATGGGATCGAGCACTTAAGGTCGATCCGAAGTTCGTCATGATCACCTCCTGGAATGAATGGCTCGCCGGACTGGGGGATTCTTTTCAGGTGCACTATTCGCTGTGCGACATGTTCAACGAGGAATTCAGCCGCGACATCGAGCCGATAAAGGGGGGTTTCGGGGATAACTATTACTATCAAGCCATCGCCAACATCCGGCGCTACAAGGGCACTCCGGAAATCCCCTTAGCCACGGCACCCAAAACGATCGACATCGCAGGGTCCTTCGATCAGTGGAACAACATCGGCCCGGATTTTGAGGGACACACAGGCAACACGATCTACCGCGACCACGACGGTTGGGGCCGTGCGTCGAAAACCCGCGTCACTCCATCCACCCCGCCCTTCAAAGGGGATGGGAAAATCTGGCGTGGGCAGGACGGCCCGCGTTATACCAACAAAACAGGCCGCAATAGCCTGCTGTCGATGAAAGTGGCTCGCGACAAGGACTACTTTTACTTCTACGTCCGGACGGAAAAGGCGATCACGCCGCAGACTGACCCGAACTGGATGACCTTGCTTATCCGGACCGGAAACCCGACGCATCACACGTGGAGCGGCTACGATTATGTCATCAACCGCGTTACTCCGAGCAATGCCGGAGCCGTGCTCGAGAAAAATAACGGCGGTCGGAATTGGCTCAAGGCAGCCGACGTGAAATATAAGCTGCAAGGCAACCAGATGCACATGGCCGTGCCGCGCAAAGTGCTTAAAATGATGAATGATCCGGTCCAGTTCGATTTCAAGTGGTTGGATAACATTGCACTCCCTTTGCCAGATGACCTTTCTGTGTTCTATACCGACGGCGACACCGCGCCGATCGGGCGTTTCCGTTTCCGCTACGCCACGCCACAATTTGTTTCTGAAAAGTGATTTAGAAGATGCCCCGCACGATATTTTAAATTTTCTCTGGAACAAACGCGATGCCATTCGAGGATAGTCGCAATTCAGTGGTGCCTGCTTGGCAAGCAAGCGTTGCACTGGCTTTGAGCAGCGTCCAGGGTGCGGGGCAGTCCACACGGTAGATGACCGTCTTACCCTCACGGTGCCACGCGATGTCGGCCCAACCCACAGTGGGGAAGGCGACGCGTCCCTCCGCGCGTTGCAATTTTCCGGGATGGACGGCAAGGCGTATGACAGGGCGGCCTTCGTGGAGTGTGGAGTCGGCTCCGAGGATGCGGCGGGTCATTTGCCACGTAGGAGAACCCGCCCAGTAGTGGCACTGGCTCCAGCGCTCATCGAAAACTTCGAACCATGTTTGGGCACCTATCTCCAGCATCCAGCCCCAGGATTTATGCCAGATTTCGATCGCCTCATCCACCATGCCCGCTTGTAGTAGAAGATCGATCGAGTAGTTGGTGAAGTAGGGGGTGGCGATGGCTGATGAGGCTTGGGTTGGGTCACGCAGTCGTTGGGCGCTGCGCTCGAACGGGAAAGACGAACGCAGTTGTCGCAGGGTCGCGGCCACGGCCACATTGCGATCCACCGCACCGATCCTCTCTCCAAGCACTGCTGCGTGGTAAGCGTGAGGGTCGGCCTCCACGTTGGCTCGGATCAAGTTCCGCAACTGGTTGGCCTTTCCCTTCCACGCGGGTTCGGCTCCGGTGCGTCCTAGGTATTTTTGCCAGCAGTCCCAGCTGTCCACGGCCGCCACCACATGCGCGAGCACGGCGGGCTCGATCTGGCCTTTCGCAGGCTTTTTGTATCCCCAATCCAAGAAACACCAAGGCATGTGGTGGTGGCCATCATTATCAATGCTGTCCAAAATGGCCTGCAAATTGCGGCGAGCGGGCTGCTCAAGTTCCTTTAGCAAATCGAGGCTCCCCTCAAGTTCGGCGTAGCGCACGCAGCCGTTCACCCATTGGGATGCATAAGTTCCCAAATAGATCAACTCCCCCGGACCACAGCCCGATACCATTCCATCTTCTCGGGCGGCCGCGGCGCAGTGGATCAGAGCCCGGCGGGCCAGGGAAAGGTTGTTCCAACCAGTAGCTAGCAACTCCGTGCATCCAGTGACCACATCCCCGCACCACTCCCCACGTTCTCGGACAGGGTCGACAACGGAGTCTTCGGCCGATGACTGCAAAGTGTGGAGCCCAACCTTCCAGATCCGGTCCAGCATCTCGTCGTGCACTGAGAAATGAGCCTGCGGGGTACCCAGAGAATCGCGTTCGCGGAAACGCAGGTTGCGAAGCTCGGCTTTTCCGGTGGTCGCGAGGCGCACTTCAAGGTAACGCGAACCGAGGCTTTGCAGCGGACGGATGGGTGTGATTCCTGACGCAAATGCGAATTTCTGAAGAAAACGCGTGGGACCGGTCGAGCCCGCGACAATTGGCGTGGGCCGGCCATCAGGACCCAAACGCTCTGCGTAGGCAATCGTGACCTCGCCGTCGCGATCAGACTCAATATCGAATTCGAGTGTGCCAATGCGGATACGCCCCAAGTCAAAGCGTTGGAAGGTGCCGTCGGGCCCCGTAGCCGGATCAGGCGCAGGGTCCGCGATCATGAAGGCCACCGCCGGATCGTCGAAACGATAGCAAAAAAACGTATCGCGATAGATGCCGCGCTCCATCGCCTTGGGCACAATCAACGGCCAGACCGGGAGTTGCACGGGTGAGGCCATGGCCGCACCGAGAATTTTCTCCAGCTCCGGCACGGTTACGGCCTTGCCCCAACCGGGTTCGCGCGCAGGGTCTTCCGTCCGCCAGGATCCGGCGCGCGGGCTTTGAGTCCACTCCATCCATCCCTGCAGCGGGCTGACGCGCAAATCGGTGGCAAGATATTCGTGAAGATGCCTTCCGAACCAAACGGGCGGCGTATCGAGCTCGCCCGCAATGTCCACCCACGCGAACCCAGGCATCTTGGCGGCCAGGCGCGTTGTCAGGCCCTCGTGAATGACGTGAAGGCTGGCGCGGTGCGATCCTGCGGGAAGCGTGATCCGACACTCCTGGTATTCGGGCATGGAAGGAGCAAAACGCAGTGGACCCCACGCGAGTTCCTGGTCATTGACCATGAGGCGGTAGGCCGCGGGTGCAATGACACGCAGGCGCACTTCGCCATCCCGAGCCAACCGAAAGTCCGCAACAAAGCCTACGTGAAGATCTTTGTCCCTAGGCGGAGCAGCGATCCAGAATGCCTCATGCGCCATTCGAACGGTGGGCGGATGAGCTAACGGAGCGGCGAAGTGACCAGTTGTACCGGGAACCCCAAACGCTTCGATTTCAACTTTGGATCCTGAGAGTACGGTAAAATCTTGGTTCTCTGACATAAGATGAGAAAATCTTATGTTGGCTTTGCGCGTTTTCTACGCCTTTGTTTGGGTGCCAGTGATTCCATCTTAAGGACCCTGAGCCTGATAGTGATTTGAAATTTTGTCGATGGCATCTCCACGGATATGTGTGACACCTGTCCGAAGGTTGTTTTTGCCCTCGTCTGAAAGTATGGATTGTTGCCAGTATTCATTTATCTCTTCCCCCTATTATCCAATTTCTTTTCATGAGTTCTAGTCCTGCCGCCACCTCTGCCGCTAAGCACCACCAGACAAATCCTGAGGACCTCCTGTCGCTTCGCGAAAAGGCCGGTTACTCGGCTGGCGGCATGTCCTACACGCTGCTGGGAAATTCCATCGCAAACATGGCAAATGTGGTGCTCAACATCGGGCTGGGCATGAACCCGTTTCTCGTCGGGCTTTTGCTGGCTATTCCGCGTTTCATTGATGCACTCCTTGACCCTCTGATCGGGGCGTGGTCCGACAACACGCGTTCGCGCTGGGGGCGACGCAAGCCGTTCATGGTCATCGGCGCGATCGGCGCGAGTATTTTCTTTGTGGTGCTCTGGTGGTTTCCGACCGCCTGGAGTATGATGGGACAGTTCTGGTTTTTTCTGACTCTCTCGGTTGTTTTTTATGCGTTTATGTCACTCTTTGCCGTGCCGTGGGGAGCGATGGGTCTTTCTATGACGCCTGACTACCACGAACGGACGCGCCTCATGGCCACCAATGCGTTCATGAGCGCGCTGGCGGCCATCCTTCTCTCGTGGCTTTACCCGCTAATCAAGTTGCCCGTCTTCCCCGACAGCATCACGGGAGCGCGCTGGGTGGCGGTCGGGCTTTCCGTGGTAACGGTCGTGCTCGGCTTCGTGGCTGTCGCCCTTTGCCGGGAAAAACAGACTGTTGCTCAATCCTCCCACGCATCAGAGCCGGTGCTGCCGCAGATTAGATCGGTGGCTAGCAATCGGGCGTTTCTCGTCCTCGGTAGTATTGTTTTTTTCATGTGCGTGGGAATTTTCAGCATCGGCAGTCTGCCTGTCTATCTAGCCATATACTATATTTACGGTGGCGACGAGCAGTCGGCCTCGGTTCTATCCGGTTGGAACGGTACGGCTTGGCAGGTCAGCAGCCTTTTGTTTGTGCCGCTGATCAGCTTAGTCGCCACCCGCATCGGCAAACGCCACACGCTCTTCATGGCTCTGTTCTTCGCCTTGATGGGAAACCTCATCAAGTGGTTTTGCTACACACCTCAGCATCCCTTGCTTTTTCTCGTCCCCCCGATCTTTGTTGCACTCGGTTTTAGTGCGCTGTGGACACTGACCGCATCGATGCTGGCGGATGTCTGCGACCTGCACGAGTTGAATACCGGCAACCGAAACGAGGGCGCGCTGAACGCCATGTACGCTTGGGTTATGAAGGTTGGTAGTACGCTTGCCTTTGCGCTTTCGGGAATTCTTCTCAACCTAACGGGGTTTGACCAGGCTCTGGGTTCCGGCCAGAGCCCCGGCACCATCCTTTCCATGCGAATGATGGACATTGGGGTACCGGCCATCGCAGTGCTGGCCGCCATCGGACTGACCTGGCTTTACCCCATCTCGGAGGACCGTGCCTACCAGATCCGGGAAGAGCTGGAGCGTCGGCGCGGCAGGATGCACTCCGCTTGAAAAACGCAGGCGCAATCGTACTGTTATCGGTTTTGATTCTAGGGCTGAGTTTGGCCCGCGCCACGGAATCCTCCGGTATCCTAGAGGATCATTCGGAGTGGTTTGTTGCGGGCGATTCCTCCCGTGCTTCCCCAGATCTTGGAAAAGACAATCGGGTGAACGGCTGGATATTCTTTGGTGGTGAAAAGTTGACGCAGGATTTCGGCGATACCTCAAACAGGTTGGAATGCCTTCCGTCGTATATCGCCGGGGTGGCGGTCGATGCCGGAGTTAAGGTAGCCAGATTTCCCAATTATGTGCCGGTGCCGGCCCCTGGCGGAAAGGGTGAGATTGCCGGAACGTTGACGCGGTCGGGAGCGGAGGGAGAAACCGAACTGCTAAACGTTCGTATCGGCAAGGACGCACCCAAGGTGCTGCGACTGGCCGTGCTGGTAGACAACCTCGGATCCGCCGATTATGTGGCCCGCACGGTCACGCTCGCCTTGAATGGGGAGGGTGTCGCTTCCCTTCGAGTGCAACCCAACGGATATCCGGACTGGCTTTTTTGGGATCTGCGCGACCTCCGTGAGGGGGCGGAACTTTCCCTTCGTCTGGATCCGGACAAGGGGGTGGCTGCCATCGGTGGACTGGTTTTTTTATCCGAAAAAAGCGGAGAGTCCAAGACGGCGGAGGTCACCGCTCCCCTGCCGGTGATTGCCAGCCGACCGGGCCATGCGGTGGGGGAGTTTTTGCGGGAAGGGGAGTATGTGAAGGACTATTATGTTTTTCTCGAGGGCGACACCTTCCATCTTTTTTACAACGTGGGGAACGCCGGCAAGGTTCAGCAGTGGTTTGAGCCGGGCAACGAAAAGGCTTTCGGGCACGCAACTTCTAAGGACCTCAAGACTTGGCAACACCATCCACGGGTCCTTAATGCCGTACCGCTAAGCTGGGAAGGAATGGTGGTTTCCGCTCCCTCTATCATCCAGCACGATGGACTTTATTATATGTTCTACACGGGCTTTGACGACCGGGTTCCGGGTAAGCAAACGGTCGGGCTGGCCACCAGTAAGGATCTCTTTGAGTGGAAGCGTCATCCCGGGAATCCGATTTACGAGGCACCGGAGTGGGCGGAGCGCCGGCCGGACGGCTGGATCGATTGTCGCGATTCCCACGTCATCAAGTACGGGGATGAGTTTTTTCTCTTCACCATGGTTGCCAAGGAAGGGAAGGGAGCCATCGCATTGGCCTCCTCGAAGAACCTGACCGAGTGGAAGGATCTGGGGCCAGCGGTGGTGACCTTCAAGGATCCAGAGAGTCCAAGGGTTTTTGAGCATGGCGGCTCTTTCTATATGTTCATCTCCAGCGGCTATGGGAAACAGTTGCTACGGACAAGGGATCCGAAAAAGGGCCCTTGGGAGGAGATTCCTTTCCGCTGGCCAGCCCCCGGAGTGTGGTCGGGTTGGGAGGTGGTGGAGCAGGGAGAGCGGACGATCTTTTCCGCCTTTGAGTGGAAAGGCTTTGGAAACTTCATCCGTTTCTGGGAGGTGAAGTGGAAAGACGGAGTCCCGACCGTGGTTTACTGATGCATTCTGTTGGCATTATTTTTCTAAAACCTGTCTCCGGAGCAAAGGCGATGTGGGCTGCCTGTTTTAGGCTAAAATCCTAAGTGAAATTTTTTCCGAATTTTCTCGCACTTGAGGGCTCCAAAGAATTCCTTCATTGTAATCCTTCTAAGTGAATTCAAACCCTCTTCGCGTCGGTCTTTTTGGAATCGGGCTGGAAGCGTACTGGTCCCAGTTTGAGGGGCTCAAGCTCCGGTTGGAGGGCTATCTTGGCCAGGTGGCTGGCAAGTTGGGACGCCCAGGGGTGGAGGTTTGCAATCTCGGCTTGATCGATTCCCCGGAAAAAGCCATGGAGGCCGGCCACGCCATGCGGCGAGCGGACGTGGACATCATCTTTCTCCACGTCACGACCTATGCGCTGAGTTCCACCGTACTTCCCGTGGTCCAGCGGGCCAAGGTTCCGGTCATCATCCTCAACCTACAGCCCGTTGCTGCTATGGAGTACAAAGCATTCAACAAAATAGGTGACCGGACCAAGATGACAGGCGAATGGCTGGCCCACTGCGGCGCCTGCCCGGTGCCCGAGATCGCCAATGCCTTCAACCGTGCCCGTATCGCTTTTCATCAGGTCACCGGCACCCTTCAGCCAGGCGATCCGGCCTGGCAGGAAATCGATGACTGGATCGAAGCCGCCCGCGTTGTACAGGTCATGTCCCATAACCGGCTTGGTCTGATGGGCCACTACTACAACGGGATGCTCGATATCCACACCGATACCACCCGGCAGGTCGCCTACTTCGGTGGACATCTTGAGATCGTGGAGGTGGAGGAGTTAGCTGCCCTGCGTCGCGGGGTAAAGCCCGCCGAGATCGAGGCCAAGCTGGCCGAGTTCCGCAAGGAGTTCGACATTCAGAAGGAGTGTGCTCCGGCCGAGTTGGAACGGGCCGCCCGCACGGCCGTGGCTCTGGATAAGCTGGTGGCCACCAAACGGCTCGGCTCTCTCGCTTACTATTACATGGGCACTGGCAACGAGGAGCACGAGGATGTGATGAGCTCTGTCATCTTGGGCAACTCGCTGCTCACCGCCCGTGGCATTCCTGTGGCTGGCGAGTACGAAGTCAAAAACGCCCAGGCCATGAAGATTATGGACAGCTTTGGCGTCGGCGGGTCCTTCACGGAATATTACGCAATGGATTTCAGTGACGATGTCGTGCTCATGGGCCATGACGGCCCCGGCCACATCAAGATTGCCTCGGGTAAAACCAAGGTGCGCCCGCTGGAGGTGTACCACGGCAAGGTGGGTAAGGGGCTTTCGGTCGAGATGAGCGTCCGCCACGGTCCAGTAACTTTGCTCTCGGTCGTCGAGTACGCCGACGGTTCCCTCAAGCTGCTGGTGGCGGAAGGAGAATCCGTTCCCGGGCCGATCCTCGAGATCGGAAACACGAACAGCCGTTACCGGTTTCCGATTGGCGCCCGGGCCTTTGCGGAGCGCTGGAACGCCCAAGGGCCAGCCCACCATTGTGCGGTGGGAGTAGGGCATGTCTCCTCCAAGATCAGTAAATTTGGAGATTTGCTGGGCATTCAAATAGTGAGCGTATGTTGAGAAAAAAATCCGGCAGGAAATGCAGTCTAAAGCGGGCCGAGGCATTTACCCTAGTCGAATTACTGGTAGTGATCGCCATTGTTGGAGGCTTAGCAGCCTTAGTGGTTCCTGCGGTCAAAGGAGGCATCAATACGGCTAAATCTGCTAAAGCGGTTTCTCACTTACAGCAAATTGGAGGCTTAGTTGGGATTTATGCAGCGGAGAACAATAACCGACTGCCTTATGCGGCCGTGTGGGAAAAAATCTTTTCTGGGCAGCTCGTTTACTTCTCCCGCAGCCTAGCCGAAGGGACGATTCCGAACTTTGTATATGCCAAGTCTCCGCAATCGGATACGCGTCCTTTACCGAAAATATTTTATGACCCCGTTTTGGATTCAAATCCGCGTCCTACTCATGGAATGGGTGCTTTTGGAGTAAACTCAACCATTATACCAGGAGTATGGAGTGAGGCCGAGAAGCCAACTTCTTTTAACTCTATTTCCAGGCCGTCTCAAAAAGTCATCATGGGTAGCATGAATTCAACAACCGGAAACAATTCCGGTGGATGGAGTTTTGACGGAGAAGCTTTTGTCAAACAAGGGATGAACTGTCCCGATTACATCGACCCCCGCCACGGGGGTAAAGCAGCCTGTCTTTTTGCTGATGGTCATGTGGAAAAACTGGACGTGAAAAACATGGATGAGGCTACCCGGAGAAAGTATTTTACGCCTGATCCATAATCGCCGGATCGTCCCTGGTCGAAATCGTGAACCGCTTATTGTCTTTTGTTTTGCTGGCCGTGTTTTGCGGCGAATTAACCTTTGCAGAGGAGGATTCGAAGAAATTCAAAAAACTTCCGACCGAGGCTTGGTCGAAGGTTATTCCCGCCGATAAGAATCTCTCACCGGAGTGGGAGAAATCCCTCTTTGAGCGTGGATCGCCCCGTATTTACACCGGCGATGCCCTGATGAACATAGGTATGCCTGTGGGGGGCATCACTACTGGAGCCCTTGTCTACCTCGGAGGTGACGGCAAACTTTGGGGCTGGGACATTTTTAACCGACCTCTGAACGGCGTGATGCCCCGGATGATCCAGTACAAGGATCGCTCGTGGCACCAGCGCCCGAAGGGAATCGAAGTCTGGCAGGGTGGGAATTACATCGACCCGATCCGAAATCAACCATCCCCGTTCGCCCAAGGATTTGCACTAAAGGTCACGGTCGATGGGAAAGAGCAGATTCGCTCTCTTGATCAAAAGGGTTGGAAAGAGGTGGTTTTCACCGGTGCCTATCCCTTTGGCACCGTGAGCTACTCGGATCCAGACTTTCCGGTGAAGGTGACTCTGGAAGCCTACTCGCCCTTTTGTCCTCTTAACTACGACGACTCGAGCTATCCCGCCACCATCATGAGTTATCGGCTGGAAAACACATCTAACAAGTCGGTGGAGGTGGAAATCGGTGGCTGGCTTGAAAACCCGGTGCTCATCGACACGATCGAAATCTACCCGGGGGTTCTTCGCACCAATTCAGTGATTTCCGAAAAGGGGCTCGTCATGGTGGTTAGTGAGGCAGTGGATCCGTCTGGGGGGAAATCAGTTCGTCCTGATGTTGTCTTTGAAGATTTTGAAAAGCCAACCTACGAAGGCTGGGAAGTGGAGGGTACGGCGTTTGGAAGTGGACCTGTTTCGAAAAAGGATGTTCCTGCCCATGTCGGCGAAACCGCGATGAAAGGTGAGCGTGCCGTTAACTCGCATGCTTCGGCGCCGGGGTATCTGGCAACGCCTCCGGATCCGGCGAAGGACTCGGTGACTCGCGATTCCGCTAAGGGCAAGTTGACGAGTAAGTCCTTCACCATCGAGCGTAACTTCATCACTTTTCTCATCGGTGGGGGTCCGCATGCGGAGACTGCCGTACGGCTGTTGGTGGACGGAAAGGTGGTTCATACTGCCAGCGGGCCCACCAGTAGTGCCATGCGTGAGGCTACCTTTGATGTGAAGGCAATGGCGGGAAAGACAGCAAGACTCGAGATCGTCGATCAGTTCGACGGCGGAGTCTGGGGCCATGTCAGCGTGGACCAGATCGAATTCCGGGACATCGTGCCTCCGCTCGAGAAACAGCGCGATTGGGGCAGTATGGCATTAGCAGCCATTGGCGGGACCACCAGCGGTGGAAGTGCGCAACTATCTGCGCCACCGGAGCAGTCGGTGTTCCGAGCGGCCGGTCCGGCGTCCGCCTCCTCCCCGAGGGACAAGCCGCTGGTCGGTGGAGTTACCCAGTCTCTGAGCCTTGCGCCGAAGGCGGTCGGCACGTTGCCTTTTGTCATTTCCTGGCATTTCGCCAACACGATCGAAACCGTGAAGGGAGCCGAGACTGGTCATCAGTACAACAAGCGCTTTAAGAATGCGGCCGAGGTGGCCTCCCATATTGCGAAAAATTACGAACGCTTAGATGCAGAGACCCGGCTATGGAATACCACGTGGTACGACTCCACCCTTCCGCACTGGTTCCTTGAGCGGACTTTCATTCCATTGGGCTCCTTGGCTTCACCGACCAGTTACCGTTTTGCCGATAGACGCTTCTATACCTATGAGGGAATCCGCAGCTGTGCGGGGCATCCCAACCATGTTTGGCACTATGCCCAAGCTCATGCCCGAATGTTCCCGGAGTTAGAGCAGGATGTGATCGAACGTGTCTGGTACGGATTCGGATTCAAGCCAGACGGATCGATGGCGTACCGTGGCGAGGTCGGTGGCGATAGCGCGATTGACGGTCACTGCGGCGTGATTCTTGCTGTATTGCGCGCTCATCAGACGAATCCCGATAACCAGATGCTTAAGCGCATTTGGCCACGCGTTAAAAAATCGATCGACTACGCCAACTCGTGTGACCGTGATGGGGACGGATTACTGGACACCCCCATGCTGACCACGTTGGACGAGCCTTGGCATGGGGTGATTCCCTGGGTCAGCAGTCTTTATATCGCTGCACTCAAAGCTGGCGAACAGATGGCTTTGGAAATGGGCGATCAGGAGTTTGCGACCGATTGCCATAAGAGGGCGGAAAAGGGGAGAGCCGGGATGGATGCCAAACTCTTCAATGGCGAGTGGTTCATTCAGACTCCGGATCCTGCAAACCCAAAGAAACTTGGCGCCTATGAGACGGTCCACATCGACCAGGTGATGGGTCAGGGGTGGGCTTGGCAGGTGGGGATGGGGAGGGTGCTTAATGAGAACACCACCCGCTCCGCCCTAAACTCGATTTGGAAATATAACTTTACCCGTAACCTGGACGCTTACGATGCTCAGGCCGATCCCAAGGGCCGACCGTACTACGCCGATGGTGAAGGAGGTGTGGTCATGACGGCCAATGCCTTGGGTCGCGAGACCCCTTATGGAATTTATTCCGGCTTTGCCTGTTATCTAAACGAGACCATGAACGGCTTTGAATCCCAAGTGGCCGCCCACATGATCGCCGAAGGGATGGTGAAGGAGGGCATGGCTGTGATGAAGACCCTCGATGAACGCTATGACGGCAACAAGCGCAACCCGTTCAATGAAGTAGAGTGCGGCGACCACTACGGCCGTTCCATGGCCAGCTACGGTGCCTTTATCGCTATTAGCGGTTTCACGTATCACGGTCCCAAGCGGCACATCGGTTTTGCACCCAAGATCAGTCCGCAAAACTTCAAAGCCGCGTTCACGGCGGCGGAGGGATGGGGGAGTTTTAGCCAGAAAATTTTGGGAGGGGAGATGAGGGCGGAGTTGACGGTTAAATATGGGCAGGTTCCGATCCAGACCATGTCATTGGTACCTCCTCATGGAAGCGGAGTGCGAAAAGTGTCGGCTATGGTGGATGGAAAATCTCTCACAGCGTCCGTTAAGGAAAAGGACGGCTCGGCGGAGGTGATTTTCCCAATGGATTTGATTTTGAAGGCCGAGCAGAAACTTGAAGTCACACTTTCTACGGGTGGGTGACCAGCCATCGATGCATCGCTTACTGCTGGCACCCACGCGGTAACGCTTGGCGCATTGGCTAAGGCTGGTTTGTTGTGGAAGAAGGCACTATAAAAGGCTCATGAAACCACTTCTACTCACCCTTCTTTTTATGTTCTTTAGCGGAATCGGATCTTGGTCTTGCCAGGCCCAGTTGAAGGATCGGCAGGAAGATTTTTCTATTCCCGTGCAATGGGGGCCCGGTTCTTTTCAGTATCAGTGGGGTATCAATCCAGAGGACATCCGAAAGCGTGGTGAGGAAGGAATGTCTGAAAAGGGTGGGAAGCATTTCGGCCAGCTTAACGCGAGTGCATGGCAGCCAAATCCGACAGAACAAAATCCTTACCTTCGCAGCATCGTAAGCCGAATTATGTGGCCAGTGGGAACTGTTACGGAAAAGGACGTGGGAAAAACCGTCACCTTCACGGGGCTCCTAGGCTGGCACGGTGGGCAGCCTGATCGTGTAAAGGACCTATATTTACCCAAGGAGAGTGGGTTCTATCTGGGCGATATTCCGGTCCAAGGGCTTAAAGGCATGCAGGACTTTGAATTCGCTTCCATCCGCGAAAAAGATTGGCAGGAGTTGACCGTTAGTTATCGCGTTCGCCGGGAGGATGTAGGCAAGGATCTACAGCTGATGTTTCAGGTTCAGGCTCGCCAGCAGCTCAGTGGCTATCCTGTCTTAACCGCTTCCGATTGGAAAATGAAAGTCACCCCCTGAAAAAAGTAACGATGGGTATCTTTATAAAAATGCCTTTTGGCACTTAAACAGTAGGTCTTGGCATCTTCTTGAAGGCTATATTAGTAATTTTGTGCCATAGTCGGGATTAGTGATCTATAATGCTTGGTTATTAGTTTTGGCTTTTTGCCAGCCTCTAGTCCGTTTTCGAACTGATAATCCACATTGCAAACGTTTCTCTTTTCTTTGGCACGTGTTTGCGGCGGGTGTTGGAGTAGGGCAATTTCGGGGATCTTTCCAAGCGGTCTGGTTCCCTAACCCAGTGAAAATTCCGGTTGAATTCTAGGATTCCTATCTAGGGGGTACGTTCCATGAGAGCTGTTAAACCATCCCGCACCGGGGACTCCCGGATAACCGTTCTGCACTGGGCGGATCTGCCTAAGAAATACGCTCGCCCTTTGGCGGTTCTCCGTGCCACGAATCATCCTGCCTATCCCTGCCACCGGCACGAGTTTTGGGAAATCGTTATCGTCTATCGCGGCTCCGGCCTGATGTCCTTTGGCCGGCGTACTCTGCCGATCCGCGTAGGAGACGTGTTCGTCCTGAGTCGTGGGCAAAGGCATGCCTACCTGGAAACCCGCTCGCTAGATGTCATTAACATCGTCTTTGATCCGGCCTACGTCGGTTCCGTCCACCCCGCCCTTGCCGATTGGATGCGGCATGAATCCCTCGTGTCTGTCGGGCCGAGCTGGAAGCCCGGTGAAATGGAGGGGGAGTGCCTGCATCTTGGCTCCTCCGATTTCGCCCTACTTCTCGACAAGGTGCGCCGCATGGAGACGGAGTTGGAGAGCCAGAAGACAGAGAATCGCATCGCGGCGCTGGCTTATTTTCTTCTCATCATCACCATGCTTCGCAGACAGAGTCGGCCGTGGGAGTCGTCGGGAAGTATTGCCGCCGGTCATCGAGTGAGCCGGGCTATAGGGTTCATTGAAGAACATTTTTCCGATCCGATCACGATCGAGGACATTGTCAGCCACAGCCAGGTTTCCCGGCGACACTTCTTTCGGTTGTTTGAGCAGGCGATCGGCGTGGCACCGATGGAGTATTTAAAAAAACTGCGGCTGCAAAAAGCGGCCTCGATGCTCCTGACCACCAACGTCTCCGTCACTCAGGTCGCCTTTGCCTGCGGTTTCAACGACAGTAATTACTTTAGCTCACTGTACCACAAGGAGTTCGGAGTATCTCCAAGTCAGTTTAAAAAGGACGGTCAGCGGGGCTAAAGTTGATTTTCTTCCGTTTCACTCGTTGGCACGGATCCAACGATTTTTGGCTCTTAAGTTAAGGTGTTTTCAATTTGCTTGAATTATATTTTATTCATGAGCGATTTAAGAGGCGGTATCCTTTCAATGCATTCCAAATCTACCTATGCAGGATCAAACTCAACCCACAATCATACCTTGTCGCTGACCTGGAACTTAAACGCAGAATTTAAAAACGAATCACTTACCAAAAAAACGATTTACACTTCGCGGTTTGCAACCCTGCTTTTGTCTTTAGGGATCTCCATCCTTCTGTCCGGGCTTTTAGCACCGCAATTGGCTCAAGCGGCCGATGGCACGTGGACCGGCGCCAGCGGCGCGACTTGGAACACCTCCGCCGTCAACTGGTCCGGCGTTTCTGGAACCCCCTGGGACATCACCAATGGTTCTGGAAACAGTGCGATCTTTAGCAGTGGGGCAAACGCGACTGTTTCTGGCGGCTCCAACGTCTACGTCAATAACATCACCTTCAACGCCAATACCAGTCTCCTATACACCAGTCCTCCGGAAGCCGTCGTTACCTTGGCCGGGGCCAACGCAACGATCAATGCTGCCACAGGAACGACGAGCACTATTAAAACTGTTCTGGCTGGTACGAACGGCCTGATCAAGACCGGCAGTGGCACGGTGATTCTCGAGCCGGGCGATGGATATTGGGCAAACACCATCAGTGGCCCCATCACGATCAATGGCGGCCAATTGACCTCAATTCGGGCTGCTTCCTTGGGTGACGGGGCAGGGGCAATCACCATCAATTCCGGCGGTATTCTGAATGTGGACTGGAGCACGGTGACGCGCACCGGGCTGGTTACGGTGAACGGTGGAACTTTAAGAACTCAGGGTGGTTCGCCGCAGTTGATCAACAATGGCGCCGGCTTTGTCCTTCAAAATGGTGGGGCTATTACCACCAGCCTGGGTGGCTCGGGCGGTCTGACGGTCAATGGCGCGCGGAGTTATCTTTATTCGGCTAATACCTACACCGGTGCGACAGTGATCAATGCAGGCGGCGACTTGGCCCTGCAGTTCGGGGGATCTCTTTCCACCACCTCGGCGCTGAACCTTTCGGGGACCTTGCTCGCAAACAATAAGAGCCACACGGTAGGAGGCTTGACCGGTGCGAGCACGGGATTGCTCTACGGAGACGCCGCTGGAACATTCACCGTGAACAAGGTTTCGGGCACCGACACCTACGGTGGCACCATTCAAAATGTGGGAACATTCATCAAGGATGGTGCCGGGACCCTGAGTCTTACCCACGCGAACAATAACACCCTCTTCCCCAACGCTCTGACCATCAGCAACGGTGTGCTGGAACTGGGCGGGGCAGGGAGATTTAACGCCGGAAGCTATAGCGGTGCAATTTCTCTGAGCAGCGCTTCCTCGGTCTTGCAGATCGCAACCTCAGCTAACCAGACCTTGTCGGGAGCCATCAGCGGTAGCGGTAGTCTAGTCAAAAGCAGTACAGGTACGAACACCCTTTCGGGGGCCAACAGCTACAGCGGTGGCACGACGGTTGGCAACGGGACAATGATCGCATCGCATGCCAACGCCTTGGGTGACGCGGCGGGAGCCGTCACGGTGAATGGCGGGGCTCTTAAGGTGAATGCGAACATGACTCGCACCGGCACGGTGACCGTGAACGGGGGAGAACTGGGGACCGACAACGGTTCGACGCTGACCAACAACGGGGGTGGATTTGTGCTCACGGGAAGCTCCGCGGCGGCAGCGGTGGTGCTGGCTGGTTCGGGCGGGTTGACTGTCTCGTCGCTTGATGCCCGCCTATGGACACAGGCTACTTACTCTGGCGCCACCACGGTCACCAGCGGCCAATTGAATATCTGCGGAGTAGGCGGGATCTCAACCAACAGCGCCGTCTCTATCGCCTCGGGGGCGACGGTCGACCTGACCAGCTTTTACGCGGCCGACAACATCAACCGCACGATCGGCGGTCTGACCGGAGCGGGCAACCTTTCCGGCCGTGGGGGCACGGTGACGGTGAACAAGGCTTCTGGCACCGACACATTTAGCGGTGTTATTTCGGGCGGCACGGGTTTGATCAAGGAGGGTGCGGGGAGCCTGGCGCTGGCTGGAGCGAACAACTTCACCGGTACCACGGCGGTCAATGCCGGAACGCTTGCTCTAGCCAATGGCAGCGGACTGGGTAGCACTGGGGCTGGCACAACCGTTGCGAGTGGAGCACAGCTTCGACTCAACGCGATTAGCGCTGGTTTTACCGTGGGGAACGAAGCTTTGACTATCAGCGGCGAGGGAATCGCTGGTAGTGCTGGCGGTGCTCTGCGCAATGCGGCCGGAAACAATACTTACCAAGGCAAAATTACCTTGGCGGCTGATGCCACGATCGGAACGGCTGGCAGCACTACCCTCACTCTGGACGTGGCCTCAGGCAATGCCATCGAGTCCGCGAACCGGAATCTGACTATTGACGGAGCTGGAACCACCTTGGTCAACGATGCGATCAGTCTTGGAGCGGGAGGCCTTACCAAAATCGGAACTGGTGCCGCCACCCTCGCTGCGGCGAACAACTACTCTGGTGCCACGGCGGTGAACGCTGGTCTCCTTAAGGTACTCTCAGGCGGGTCGATCTCATCAAGCAGTACCACCGTGAATAGTGGCGGCACCTTAGATGTGGGCGGAACGGCAGGAAGTGTGCAAGTCAACAGTGGCGGTCTTTTAAAAGGCTCTGGATCGGTCGGCGCATTCACCCTCGCATCGGGTGGAACTTTAACCCCTGGCAACAGCCCAGGGACGTTGACGGCGGCGTCGGCAATCGTTTTGGGAGGCTCCACCTACAACTGGGAAATCTCCGCTCTCACGGGAACGGCTGGGACGACTTGGGATCTCTTCAGCGTGGGTGGACTTCTGGATATGAGTGCCGTGACGAGTGGTAACAAGTGGAATTTGGTGGTCACAGGTGATTCTGGATTTACGGGTTGGACCGACACCAGCTCTTACAGCTATGTCTTCGCGCAAGCGGCGAGCGTGTCAGGGTTCAGCTCTACTGTGGGAACAGATGTTACCAGCCTTTTCAATATTACGACATCGGGTATCACCTCAGTGCCCAACGCTTCTTATAACGCAAATGGCGACTTCAAGGTCGTGGTGGGAAGTGAAAATGGTCGCACCACCCTCAACTTGATGGCCGTTCCGGAACCCTCCACGGGTTCGATGATGGGATTGGGATTAGCTGGGCTCGTTGCCACCCGTCTTTTACGCCGTAGAAGCAGTTAGGCTTTGCTTAGGTCGCAGCATGCCAGTAGTAGGGAAATCTGAGCCCGTTGACACAACTGGATTCGATGCCACTTACTTTTATAGCAAGACTTGTAAGTTCTCTTACCGAATCAGCCCATCTTGAGCTACTGGCCTGGTAATGGTCGAATCGGGTTTAGACTGGTTTTCAGTATAGAAAAAACAGGTAAATTAATTCTTAAATATTTGGATTATAGATATCAGCATGCGATGCCTATAGGTATCCGTTTGGCGGTTTATCTTGGAAAGTGTAGGCTTCTAATAAATAAGCATAAGCTATTGGAAATCAGGGCTATAAAAGGCAGGAACGCTTTTATTAATTTTGCTATTTTTGGCACTTATCCTAAGGTGAAGGTCAATTGCATGAGTAGAATAACTACATGAAGTTTTCTATGCGTTGGTGTTTTCTGCACTTGGCGTGGAACTTAAACGCAGAATTTAAAAACGAATCACTTACCAAAAAAACGATTTACACTTCGCGGTTTGCAACCCTGCTTTTGTCTTTAGGGATCTCCATCCTTCTGTCCGGGCTTTTAGCACCGCAATTGGCTCAAGCGGCCGATGGCACGTGGACCGGCGCCAGCGGCGCGACTTGGAACACCTCCGCCGTCAACTGGTCCGGCGTTTCTGGAACCCCCTGGGACATCACCAATGGTTCTGGAAACAGTGCGATCTTTAGCAGTGGGGCAAACGCGACTGTTTCTGGCGGCTCCAACGTCTACGTCAATAACATCACCTTCAACGCCAATACCAGTCTCCTATACACCAGTCCTCCGGAAGCCGTCGTTACCTTGGCCGGGGCCAACGCAACGATCAATGCTGCCACAGGAACGACGAGCACTATTAAAACTGTTCTGGCTGGTACGAACGGCCTGATCAAGACCGGCAGTGGCACGGTGATTCTCGAGCCGGGCGATGGATATTGGGCAAACACCATCAGTGGCCCCATCACGATCAATGGCGGCCAATTGACCTCAATTCGGGCTGCTTCCTTGGGTGACGGGGCAGGGGCAATCACCATCAATTCCGGCGGTATTCTGAATGTGGACTGGAGCACGGTGACGCGCACCGGGCTGGTTACGGTGAACGGTGGAACTTTAAGAACTCAGGGTGGTTCGCCGCAGTTGATCAACAATGGCGCCGGCTTTGTCCTTCAAAATGGTGGGGCTATTACCACCAGCCTGGGTGGCTCGGGCGGTCTGACGGTCAATGGCGCGCGGAGTTATCTTTATTCGGCTAATACCTACACCGGTGCGACAGTGATCAATGCAGGCGGCGACTTGGCCCTGCAGTTCGGGGGATCTCTTTCCACCACCTCGGCGCTGAACCTTTCGGGGACCTTGCTCGCAAACAATAAGAGCCACACGGTAGGAGGCTTGACCGGTGCGAGCACGGGATTGCTCTACGGAGACGCCGCTGGAACATTCACCGTGAACAAGGTTTCGGGCACCGACACCTACGGTGGCACCATTCAAAATGTGGGAACATTCATCAAGGATGGTGCCGGGACCCTGAGTCTTACCCACGCGAACAATAACACCCTCTTCCCCAACGCTCTGACCATCAGCAACGGTGTGCTGGAACTGGGCGGGGCAGGGAGATTTAACGCCGGAAGCTATAGCGGTGCAATTTCTCTGAGCAGCGCTTCCTCGGTCTTGCAGATCGCAACCTCAGCTAACCAGACCTTGTCGGGAGCCATCAGCGGTAGTGGCAGTCTAATCAAGAGCGGAGCGGGAACCCTCACCGTTTCCGGTGCCAACAGCTACAGCGGCGAAACAACGATCAACGGCGGAAAGCTGAATGTAAATGCGAACATGACCCTAACGGGTACGGTGACAGTGAACGGGGGAGAACTGGGGACCGGCAACGGCTCGACGCTGACTAACAACGGGGGTGGATTTGTGCTCACGGGAAGCTCCGCGGCGGCAGCGGTGGTGCTGGCTGGTTCGGGCGGGTTGACTGTCTCGTCGCCTGATGCCCGCCTATGGACACAGGCTACTTACACTGGGGCCACCACGGTCACCAGCGGCCAATTGAATATCTGCGGAGTAGGCGGGATCTCGACCAGCAGCGCCGTCTCTATCGCCTCCGGGGCGACGGTCTACTTGACCAGCTTTTACGCGGCCGACAACATCAACCGCACGATCGGCGGTTTGACCGGTGCGGGCGTGCTCCATGGCAACGGTGGGACGGTGACGGTTAACAAGAGCTCAGGCACCGACATCTTTAGCGGTGTTATTCAGGGAGGGCAGGGCCTGATCAAGGATGGGGCAGGGACCTTGGTACTGGCCGGAAACAATACCTACTCGGGAGCGACTCTAGTTTCGGGCGGCACCCTAGTGGTCACCAACTCCACTTTCACCGCCACGATCCTACCCGCATCCACCACCGTCAACTTCGCCACCCCACCTGTCGTTGGCACCACCAACAACGTCCTTTCAGGACCTCTCAATAGTGCCTCACTCTTCAGCAAAAATGTTACGGGGTTGTCATCTAACACGGTAGGGATCCTCACAAATAACCCGAACTTGCAGGTCATTGTGACCGCCCGGCCAACGGGCCCTACATTCGAAGGCACCTATGGAAGCAACGATCCTTTGGCAGTTAATCCGGCCAATGGTTTGAGCTACCTGATGAACTATGCTCTCGGTGGCACTGGACCTAACTCCACTCCTGCCTTGCCGGTGCTGACGGTGGGTGGGGACGGCTTGACGCTAACTGCAACCGTCAGAAACGATGATCCGAGCTTACGTTTTTACGGGCAATGGACAACGGACTTATCTGGTACTACGGATAGTTGGGAAGATCACACCGTAGAACTGACACCCCCGAATCTTTCGTTTTCAATGGATGTGGAAAGTGCTAAGCCAAGAAAATTCATGCGGTTGAAGGTGACGAAGATCCCGTAGCTTTGGGTTTCGACCATAAAAAGGTGACAAGGGTAAGTTAGGAGTTCGATGGTTTTACGGATTTCATAATTTGATGAAGCGCAAAGAAGCCAATTCTGTACGTGTCGGCTGTTACTACTTTCCCAACTACCACGTCGATCAGCGCAACGAGAAAATCCATGGACCCGGCTGGACGGAGTGGCAGTTGGTTCGCCACGCCAACCCACGTTTTCCGAACCACCAGCAACCCAAGGTTCCGCTCTGGGGATATGAGGATGAGTCCAAGCCCGAGGTCATGGAGAAAAAGATCGATGCAGCTGCCGACCACGGCATTGATCACTTTCTCTTCGACTGGTACCACTACGAGGACGGGCCGTTTCTTGAGCGTTGTCTGGAGCAGGGGTTCCTCAAGGCCCGCAACGTCAATCGGATCGATTTTGCCCTAATGTGGGCCAATCACGACTGGATTAACATCCACCCCATGGGGCGCAACTTCGGCAAGGAGCTGCTCTATCCAGGCCAGGTCTCGCCCAAGATGTTTCGTTTCATCACTGACCTAATCACGGACCGTTACTTCTCTCACCCCTCCTACCTTAAAATAGAAGGCTGCCCGTACTTCTCGGTTTATGACCTCGCAAAATTCGTTGCTATCCACGGGTCCGTGGAGGCCACCCGCAAGGCGATCGATGCGTTTCGGGAACGCGTCCGTTCGGATGGATTTCCCGACCTGCATTTCAATGCAGTGGTTTGGGGAAAGCCGGTGCTTCCGGGTGAGAAAGTAACCCGGGACCTGCCTCAACTGGTCGCGGCTCTCGGTTTCGACAGTGTGACGAGCTACGTTTGGATTCATCATGTAGAACTGGATGAAACTCCTTTCACGCCCTTTGGTAAGGTTCTGGAAAAGTATCTGCAGGTATGGAACCGGATGGAGGAGCAGTACGACATTCCTTATTTCCCTAACCTCACGATGGGGTGGGATAATTCTCCCCGCACCCTGCAGTCGGACATCTGGGAGCCATTGCCGGAATCAACCTTTTCCAACTGTATCGGCGGGAACACCCCGGAGGCTTTTCATGGAGCTTTGGAAGTTTACCTTGAGCGCCTGAGCCATCGTGCCGGGCCGAATCTTTTTAGCATCAACGCATGGAATGAGTGGACGGAGGGAGCCTATATCGAGCCCGATAAGGTGACGGGAATGGGTTATCTTGAGGCGATTGCAAAAGTTTTCGGGGCTTCCGCGAATACGTCACGCCAGTTCAAAATCAAACAAGCCACCTCCAAGTCCAAGGTGCTTTAGAAGCTGAACTACACTGAAAAGGCCAAATCGGCTTTTACCAATCAGTCGAGGTGGAAGACTTCACGTAGGGTAACGGCCTTTGGGGAGTGATCGGAATTCGAGGGCATGACATCACTCATATGGCGCCACCACTTCTGGCATTCGGGGGTTTGGGCAATGGCCTGCCATTGCGCGTCGTCCTCGATTTCCGCATAGGCGAAGAGTTGATGAGTTTCGGAATGGAGGAAGATGGAGTAGTTGTGGACCCCGTGTTTTTTTAGAACGGCCTCTAGCTCCGGCCAGATCGGGCGATGGCGTTTTTCGTACTCTTTTTCCTGGCCGGGGTTCACCGACATCACGAATGCTTTGCGATTCATTGGGTCCGATTGGGAGAAGAGAAAATCAAGGAGCTGATTCAGTAAAGGCGTTACGGATCGTTTCTACGCCCACCCCAAGTGTGAGCAGGGCAAGTGGATCTAGGCGACTGGCCTTGCCGGTAAAATGCACGGTGATCTGCCGATGGGTTAGGCTTTGTCTGGGTGCCAACTCCGCGCCGGGTGAGGAGGTTTCCAGTTCGTAGAACGGGCCTAGTGGCGGTTGGCCGGGGGCCGGTGATCCATCGTTGTAGGCATTGATCAAGTCACCTGCGTACGGATCTTTCTGCTGTTCCCACATCGAGTTGACGTATTTGCCATTGGCGGGTGTCGGATCACAACGGACGATTGTCAGGCAGCGCAGATCCGGGGAGTAGCTTCCTGCAAAACCAGTGGCCCGGGCGGGTGGAATACCGATCTTGCCGCGGGAGGCTCCGTCGCCCTTGAAAAACACGACTCCCTTGCCGACCTTCAGCCGATCGGCGGCAATTTTTCCAAAGTATGCGTCGTTGACTGTTGGGCCGGCGGCGTTCTCTCGGAACGGGATGGCCATGACAGTCGAAGGGGATGGTTTATACATGCCGAGAATCCAGACGGAGAGGAGTCCGGAGGACGAATCCCACTTCTTTTTGCCGCGGTTGGTCAGGCGGTTGCTTGTCTCATAGGCGACAAATGGCAAATCAGCCGGAACCTTGACGCCAAGGGATTTTGAAAGCTCCTCCGCACCAAGCATTCGAACCGTCCGCTCCACCGCTAAGTCGAATTTCGTGCCGGATTGGTTGGCGACAGAAAATAAGGCGGAGAAGAGTGCACGGGTTTTGTCTGAGGAGACGACCTGAAAGGGTTCCGTGTCGATCGGGGGAGGGGTCTTCCAGTGGTCGAAATCGAATTTCGTTCCTGGAGCGAAAAAGATGCCGAACTGGCCGCCTTCCGGCCCGAGCCAGAAACGTTCTTCCCCGCCAAAGACGTGGATTTTCGATTCAAGCTTTCCTTCGGCCGCCTCGCCCTTGAGCACACCCTGCTGGATTAGTTTGTAATTCAGCCAGCCGTAGCTTGTACCGCTGTCGCCATTGGCGGAACTGGTCATGACACGGCCCTGATAGGCAGGAGCCACGGCCACGGCGGCATCTCCCTGTCGAAGCACCACCACCTCTGTGTGTTTCTTTAGAAAAGCAACATCTTCGCCGAAATTAGCAGGGTTGTTGGACATTTTATTTCCCTCGGCAAATGAAATACCTGAGGCGGCCAGTATGGCCAACAAGATAAGGAAATGGGGATTCATGCTTTTCATATTGAAGATTCCAATCTGGTGAGTGTGGTGGTTTGGCGGAAATGACCAAGTTTCAAGGTTCGGGGCTTACGTCCCGGCAAACGCAAAGCGGCGAGGGCTCTGGAAGGGGGAGCGATTCCCGCAGAAAGGGGCTGGGTGGTTTTGCGTTTTCTGTCTCCGATCCATTGGGCGGTTTGGAAAGACATCGTTTCCTAAATAGCCGAAGGCGGGGGGCGGGGAATCCGCATCTGGTGCCAAAAATTAGGACAAAAATGCCAAGATGTACTGATTGATCGCGCAGGGATTCCCATCTAGTTCTGGCCAATTGAAAAGTTACCTCGATGTGGGCATTGACCCGAACAAAGCGGTGGAAGCGGCGCTCGAGGTTCCCATCTCCATGCACTGCTGGCAGGCGGATGACGTGGCGGGATTGGAATCAGGTGGGTCGGCGGCCGATAGCGGGGGAATTAAGTCTACTGGAAACTTTCCCGGGAAGGCTCGTAACGGGGATGAGATGCGGATGGATTTCGAGCAAGTCCTTTCTCTCGTGCCCGGGGTTCACCGGGTCAATATTCATGCCTTCTATGCCGAGCCCGGGAAGAAGCAGGTGGATCGGGATGCCATGGATCTCTCCCACTTCCAAAACTGGGTGGAGTGGGCCAAGAGCCGGAAGATTGCCTTGGATTTTAATCCCACCTACTTCGCCCATTCGAAGGCGGCCGATGGCTTCACGCTTTCGAGTGCCGATGAGGGAGTCCGTGAATTTTGGGTGAAGCACGGCATCGCCAGCCGAAAGATCGCGGCGGCGATGGGCAAGGCGCAGGGCGGAGTTTGTGTAAACAACCACTGGGTGCCGGATGGTCTAAAGGATCTCCCGGGGGATCGATGGTCGCCCCGGGCTCGGCTGGCCAAATCGTATGACGAGATTTTTGCCGCCAAGATTCCTGACGAAAAGATGTGTCTGGACGCGGTCGAACCGAAACTATTCGGGATCGGAAGCGAGGAGTACGTGGCTGGGTCGATGGAGTTCTACAGCTCTTATGCGCTGAGCCGAAAGAAGCTGCTCTGTCTGGATATGGGTCATTTCCATCCGACCGAGGGCATTGCCGACAAGATTTCCGCCCTCCTTCAGTTCCATGAGGGCTTGTTATTGCATACGAGTCGACCCATCCGATGGGATTCAGACCATGTGGTGTTATTTGATGATGCGACCCGTGCCGTTTTCCATGAGGTGGGGGCAGGGCAGGCTTGGAATCGGGTGAAGGTAGCCTTGGACTATTTCGACGCGAGTATCAACCGAATCGCCGCCTATGTGATCGGCATCCGGGCTACGCGGAAGGCGATTCTGTACTCTCTGCTTACTCCGCATCGGGAGCTAGCTCAGCTGCAGCGTGAGGGTAAGGGAGCCCAGCGGTTGGCACTAATGGAGCGGTTGAAGGTGATGCCGTTCGGTGACGCCTGGGAGGAGTGTTGTAAGCGTGCTGGCGTACCCGGCGAGGCGCAGTGGATCAAGGATGCGGAGAGTTACGAGAAAAAGGTGCTGGCGAAGCGAAGCTAGCTTTCCGTCCAAGGCCAGTTTCGTTTTTGGCCGATGAAAATCTTGGTGCGTTCTGTCGCAGTCTTACTTCTTATCGGTAGCGATTCCCTAAATGACTACTGAACACTCCAGGTGTAGCCCGTGACACCGTACTTGTGGGAATCGGTTAACATACCAAAGGTAATGTCGACGGTATTATAAGTGTCCATTCCTTCCCCAAACTTCTTCGAGGTCCAGTTTCCTGAGTAGCGCCAAAGGTGAGGGGTGATCAGCTGATCCGGGTCACGTCCCATATACATTTTTACCTCTTCCTTCGACATGCTGTTGGTGTCTGACTCGAACTGCGTTTTTTCGGTGGCAGGCTCTGCAAGGAGCGTGACGCAAGTAAGCAAAATCGATAAAAAAAGCAGGTGAGGTTTCATATCGAAAATCTTAAAAGGTTTCTCCGACTCGTCCAGCCCTGCCTTTTTCTTGGCATGTTCTGGGCTAATATGGCATTGGGTCAAAGTCCGCAACGGGAGGAAGATGTCGCTCCCGATCGGGAAATGATGGAGGAGCAGGCGGCAGAGGCTGCCCGAGGGGTAAAAGACAAAGCTCTTGTTCTTACTGGATATGTGGATGCGACATATATGTACAATTTTGGGCCCGGTACAGCGACCAGTCCCATCGATTTTCCCAATGATACGATCCCGAAAGGAGATTTTAATTTAAGTGCTTTGTGGCTTCGCTTGGATAAGCCGCTGAACCGAGAGAACACACTGGAGGCGGGTTTTCAGGCAGGCTTTATGTTGGGGGAGGATGCCACCCTCTATGCGGCGGCGGGGAGTGCGAATCAGCCAAGCGGGCCGGACAGCAACGCCCTGTACGTGGGAGAGGCCTTTGCTAAGTTCTGGGTTCCTGAAGCGCAGATGGAGATGTGGGTGGGTAAATTTCAGTCGGTGATTGGTTACGAGACAATCTGGCGACCCGACAATCCCTGCATCACTTTTGGCATTGCAGACGCATTCATGCCGCAGGATAACACCGGGTTTCTGGCAATCTTTGCCCCCGATCCGCTTTGCGATGTGGGGGTAGGGCTAGGAAACTGTTCCGGAGAAAGTAACGATCTCGCCAGTTTTGGGGCTGGGGACGAGGCAGCGATCTTTAGTTACCTGATCCTAAGAAATCCAAAGGACAACGCTAGGTTGCAACCTGGTTTTTATGCAACCCCGTGGGGAACCCATGGGTCGAATGCACGAGTCGCTCTCGACCAAAACTCCTACTATGCATGGAATCTGATTGGGGACTGGTCCCCTCTTTTTGCGGAGGATCGTTGGAAACTGACATTCAATGTCACGGGGGGCTCTGGGACGGGACAGGCGGAGGTGGAGGCACCCACCACTTATGTAACTACGGCTCTTTACTCGACATGGACTCTTATGGATCCGGTGACGTTAACGGGTCGGGCGGAGTATGTGCACACGAGCAACTATGTCTTGCCCATCAGCACTCGTTTAAGTGGAGGGGACTTCTACGACTATACGCTAACGCTGGCGGTGAAGATCACGGAGGAGTTGGTCTGGCGTGGAGAGGGAAGGTTCGCCTGGGGCGCAGGGGCGACGGCCTCAGTAAACTCCACCGAAACAAGCCTGCAGCAGGATCTCTACGCACCCGCCTCGAACTCGCTTTGGACTTTGGCTACAGAAGTTTACTACCGCTTTTAAACGGACTCTTTTTTCCAGATCTCCACTTTGGCCAGAACATCCTCGACGGTGATTCGACTCATTCGACCCTGTCGGTGTTGAAAGGTCATCTTCGGTTCTTCTCCGGCATTATGAAATGCGTCGATCAGGAGACGGGAATCTTGGCGCCAAGGACCGACCCGACCCGGGCTGTTGTATCCATAAAGGCCGATGACAGGTTTACCGAGTGCGCCTGCGAGATGTAGAGGACCGGTATCGGGCGAGATCACGAGGTCGCACCCATCAAGAATAGCGACGAGACGACGAAGACCACAACCCAGTGCCTCCTTGGGGGGATGACGACACTCGTGAAGCATTTTTTTTCCCAAGGCGGTTTCCCGTGGTGAGTTGGCTCCGACAAGTACAGTGTGTAATCCGAACTGTTCGTGTAAGGCATCGTTGAGTCGGACCCAGGAGTCGGGAATCCAATCCTTTTTTGGATTGCTGGTGCCTGCAACAAGGGCGACTCGTGGGGAGGGGAAGTGACGAAAGAAGTGGGTTTGCCAATCCTGTTCTGATGGCCACGGCCCCAAATTCCACTCGATCGGTTCACGGGGGATTTCCAGATAGTCGAGAAATTCAAGAAAGTGTTCTTGAACGTGTTGGATGGGGCGCTTGGGAAGATGGTGGTTATTGGCGAGCCAGTTGAACTCGCGAGCGCGACTGGGATCGAGTCCAATTTTGACAGGAGCACGGCAGAGCGCAGTGAGAAGGGTGGCTTTGAAGTAGCACTGGAGATCGAGCACCACGTCGAAGGGGCGATCCGCCAGTTCCATGGCCATTTTGACGAATCCTGCGAGACCTGCTTTTCGCTGAAAAAGCAGAATTTCATCTACCGCAGGATGTCCTTGGATTAAGGCGGCGCCTGCTTCTTGAAGAAGCCAGGTGATATGGGATTGGGGACGATGTCTCTTAATAGCATTGACGATGGGAAGGGCGTGGGTGACATCGCCCACTGCGCTGAGGAGAACGATACAGATCCGTGGGTTGGGGGAGAGTTTCATGAGGAGGGAAAGAGTTCCCGCCATAGAGAGGGAACTTCCGTTTCAGTAAAGCCGAGTGCACCGAGTTTCGCTAATTTAAGAAGAGAGCGAAGGAGGCGATGGCGGTTGGCGATATCGACCTGAGACGGGTTTTGGGGTTCGACCTGAATGGCGTCGACATCCAGAAGCCACGCATGGCTAGGAGATTGGGTGAGAAGAATATTCCGTGCGTTGCAATCGGGATGCAGGATCCCGTTTTGGCGGCATTTGTGAAACAACTTACGGATAGAGGAGAAAGCACGGCTGCGGGCGGGGGAGGATGGGCGTGTGGAGAGGAATGAGGCGAGATCAAGGCTGTTGGGGATGTAGGAAGTCACGATGTCGATACGCCAAAGGGAGCCTGCAGGATAAAAGAGGGCGGCTTGGATAAGAGGGGTAGGAATCTTTTTTGTGTTAAGGAGAAAGCTCCGTTCGATCTCCTTCAGAGCGCGATTGGTGTTGGTGTATAGATCTCTTGAAAACTTACCCCACAGCCCGCCATGGACGCATGGGCGAACGACTAGTTGAGTGGTGGTCGTGATGGGGAAAAGGACTACGGGTGCGCGACCAGAGAAAAGGCGGTGTTGGGGGTGGCGACGTGCGGCCTGGCGTAGGGGGGCTTGAGGGTTAAGTTTTTTCCAAGTGGAGAGGAGGGGTTTGTGGATCGAGGGGCGAATCCAAGCTGGGCCTGTGGGAAGGGTGTGAAATTGGAACCCTTGGGGGCAGGAGAGGGGGGTCACGGTTGGAAGGGAGAAATGGGGAAAGGCGCGGAATCTCCCGTGCGCATGCTTTGAGCTAAAGTGGGATTCATTTTTCCTGCAACGATCTCCCAGGTCTGGAGGAGATAGTTCAAGGGGGCGCGGGTAGTTTCGGCGGGAAGATCGGAGCAGTCGATCGCACGGCGAAGGGCATCACGGGGGGAGACCCCATCGGTTTGCAAAGAGTAGAGGGCTGCGAGGGCTTTGTTTCTGGTGCGGGCGCCTTGGGAGCCGGATAGGTTTTTTGGATCTAGTGCAGGTACGATTTGCTGAAGCTGGTCTTCGATCCGGCGCTGACGACGAGCCAGCTCTGCCTGTTGTTGGATTCGGCGTTGGGCTTGGGCATCCATGTTCGCTTGGACTGGAACAACTTGAGTCCAAGCGGGTGAGCCTAACAGGAGGCCCAAAATGAGAAGAGTGAGGAGGGCCGACCGCACGTTACGGCTGGAGTAGAATAATTTCGTAGCGGATATCGATGCCATCAAGACGCTGGTCCTGGGTGTTATCGAAGTTAGCCCGCATGGAGTTTTGAATGGTATTCACGATGGCGGCATTGCCTTTGCGGGCAAGAACACCACGGGCGATTTTGTTTTCGGCTGCAGGAAACCCCTTTTGGCGCTCCAGTTTATCGAAACCAAGGGTGCGGTACGCTTTTTTCGGCTTACCCTTTTTCCAGATTTGGACTCCTTGCGCGGTGATGATCTCTTCATCCGACGGGGTAGCGACAGGGGCGTTGGTGGGTGCGGGGGGAGGGGTAGCAGGGAGACGGCCGGCTGGGTTGGTATCCTGCGCTTGGCAAAAAGGTATCCAGAGGGTGAAGAGGGCGAGGAGGAGATAATTCATATTCTTATTGTAGATGGGAGATCGGTGAAATCGAGTCGTGATTTTTGCCGAATCGGAGGTAAGCCAAGTGAATGAAACACAAACAATTGACCCTAAAAACGGATCCGATAACGAAACTTCTTCTCGCGCTTGTCGCGGCGGGGCTTTGGTGGCACGCCTTTGCGCCTTGGGTATCATCTTCAGCCCATGCGGATGGCATCACGAAGGTGGATGTGGTCTCGGTGGGTGGGGAAAAGCTGGGACTTGTCAGCCAGCAGGATGTGAACTCCGAAGAGCCGGACTCTTTTAAGCGGCAGGGAATCCCTGTCACGAATGTGAATACGAAATAGAGGAAATATTTATCTGCGGTAGCCTCTTCCGCCCCTGCGGCGACGGCGGTAAGGGGCATGATGGGATGAGGTGCGCCGACGCGTCACCTTTCGGGTAACGTGACCGACTGCTTGGATCAGGCTACGGGTCATCCAGCTGATCGCAGTGAGAAGCTCCCCAATCGGAAGTCTGGGAAGACGGAGGCGTCGCGGTTTGGCGGATTGGAGACCGTGTTTGCCCTCTCGAGCAGCCCGTCGTTCCAGCTCGTGATCGACCTGATGTCCAATTCGGCGGGCTTCTTCAATCGCCTCTTTCATTGAAAAAATAAAGCAGGGGATAGGTTGATCGGGCAGGTGATCGAGACGGACTTTTTCCAGGGGAACAGGACGGACTCCATAACGACCTCCGGGTTTGCCGAGATCAGGATGGCCTTCCCCTGCATGAATGAGAACGACGGCAATCTTTGGGGTGTGGCCATATCCCTGCCGGATCATCTCTGCGGCGGAGCGGAGTTGTTTCGCGGCACGGGAGACGGCGGAGGCAGAACCTAGTCCGCTTAGTTTGAACTCAAATACTGCGGTGGCTTTATCCCCCGTAAAAGCCACGGCATCCAGTTCTCGGAATCGGTGACGTCCGCGATGGTGGTCGTCGTGTTCGGGGTCTTGATATCGCAGGATGCGACGATCCCCAAGGTGAAAGTGGCGGGATAGAATGGAGCGAACGCCGAACTCTGCGGCAAAGCTGATGATCGATAGGGCGGCAGGTTCAATTCGAACTTTGCCTTCGCGTTGGCGCTCCCGACGACGCCGAAAAGCAA
>Ga0214921_10000792_pt1 | contig 56395 bp, 61 predicted proteins | sample LL1505_MetaG_FD_177992 | JGI IMG/M metagenome (GOLD analysis project Ga0214921, IMG submission 177992) | Freshwater microbial communities from Lake Lanier, Atlanta, Georgia, United States - LL-1505 | ecosystem: Environmental > Aquatic > Freshwater > Lake | place: USA: Georgia | collected... | reverse complement strand
AAAATGGGAAGCTTTTCGGGCTTCCCATTAATTAATGGAGCGGGAAACGAGGCTCGAACTCGCGACCTCAACCTTGGCAAGGTTGCGCTCTACCAACTGAGCTATTCCCGCATTACAGGATCGACAGTTTAGCAAAGATTCAGGTTTAGGGCTTTAATTGCCCAAATATAGGTGAGCTAAGGCCTATTTGTGAGCTGGGGTAAAGCCTTCTGGAGGTAATAAAACATTGACCAGAGGGTTAGGAAGGCTGCAACCCAAATAAGCCAGGTTCCAAGTTGGGCGCTATGTATACCAAATAGCTGCCCGTTAAATAGTAGGAATGGGATCGCAATTAATTGTGCGGTGGTCTTTAACTTCCCCACCATATGCACAGCCACACTTCTTGAGGCGCCGACTTGAGCCATCCACTCTCTTAGCGCAGAAATAGTAATTTCTCGTCCGATAATTACTAGAGCAACCCAGACCTGAACGCGATCCATATTGAGAAGCACCAATAAAGCAGCCGCCACAATTAATTTATCTGCCACTGGATCTAAAAACTCTCCAAAGGCAGACTCTTGTTTCATTCGCCTTGCCAGAAATCCATCTAGCCAATCAGTAATCGCAGCGAAGACAAATAAAGCGGTTGCAAATACATTTTTTTCTTCAATGCTGAGCCAACTACTGGGTAAATAAAAAATACCTACCAATAATGGAATGGCAGCAACGCGCAACCAGGTCAATGCAATTGGTAGATTAAATGGCATATTTAGAGAATAAACGATTCGTAATGCTATTTAGTGAAGTTGGCGATAGATTTGTTCAGCCAAGGTATTTGAGATCCCTTCTACGCTAGATAACTCTTCCACACTCGCGTTCGCCACTCCTTTAATGCCGCCAAAGCGGGCCAGCAACTTCTGTCTTCGCCTTGCACCAATTCCTTCAATTTCTTCTAGCCGTGAGACCGTTCGAGCCTTAGCTCTCTTTGCACGCATTCCAGTAATTGCAAAACGGTGCGCCTCATCCCGAATGTGTGCAATCAACATTAGGGCTTGGCTATCCTGACCCAGGAATAATGACTCTCTGCCGTCAGCAAAGATGAGGGTTTCTAAACCCACCTTACGATCCTCCCCCTTAGCAACCCCAACTATCAAACTGATATCAATGCCTAGCTCACTAAAGACTTGCCTAGCTATCTCAACCTGTCCCTTGCCGCCGTCAATGAGGACCACTTGGGGGTTCTTATCCACTGGGGTTTCTTGATAATTAGAGTAACGCCGGATTAAGACCTGCCGCATGGCAGCATAGTCATCTCCACCAGTAATTCCGGTGATATTGAAGCGACGATATTCACTTGATTGCATTTCATTTTTGGCAAAGACCACACACGATGCTTGAGTTGCCTCTCCGGATGTATGGCTGATATCAAAACATTCAATGCGAAGTTGATCCAAGTGTTCAAGATCAAGATTTAATACATCTGCAAGGGCTCTCACTCTAGCTAATTGCCCACCAGTCTCTGAGATGCGCCTTAGTAAAGCAATTTTGGCATTCCCTTCGGCCATAGAAAGCCAATGCTTTCGTTGTCCCTGGGGTTGATGCAGTAACTGGACCTTACGCGATAAGCGCTCGGTCAAACCTTGTAATAAAACATCAACTGATTCGCCCTTCAAAGCTACATTAGTAATCAATACCGAGGGTAACAATGAACTTGGCTCTGCATTAATATCCACATCGAGATAATGCTGCTGAATAAAGGTCTCCAGAATTTCACTGGGATTATAGGTAGCATCTGAACTAGCCTTTATCCCTCTTGGGAAGTAAGCCCGATCTCCTAAGTGCCGACCTCCTCGTACCATTGCTAAATTGACGCAGATATTTCCATCCATGATCTCGGCAGCCAAAATATCGACATCACCCTCTCCCTCTGCGACGACATCCATTGCTTGTTGTTGCAAGACGCTTGAGAGATCCGTAATCCGGTCCCGAATAACTGCTGCCATCTCAAACTCCATCGCAGCACTATGCTCTTCCATTTCTACTTCAAGATCAGCCAATACAGCTCGATGGTTTCCTTCTAGAAATCGCAGTGCCTGTTGCACATCTTGCGAATACTGTTCTTTGCTCAACATGCCAACACAGGGTGCGCTACAACGGTGAATTTGATGCAATAAGCAAGGACGGCTGCGATTCTTAAAAACTGGGTCCTCACAGGTACGCAAGCGAAATACCTTTTGTAAGATTTGTACGCTATTACGGACTGCCCATGAATTAGGGAATGGTCCAAAATACCGATTGCGTCGATCGACCTTGCCGCGATACGAGGCAAGGCGAGGATAATCATGGCCACTCAGCATCAAATACGGATAGGACTTATCATCCCGAAATAAAATATTAAATGGCGGGGTATGTTCCTTAATTAAGTTATTCTCCAGAATCAATGCCTCTGTTTCAGTCCGCGTTACAGTGATTTCAAAGCGAAGAATCCGTTTGACCATACGCTCGATACGGGGCGATAACTGAGTGCGCTGAAAGTAGCTCGATACGCGCTTCTTAAGATCCTTGGCCTTGCCGACATATAAGATGTGTCCAGCCTCATCAAAGAAGCGATACACACCTGGGAGACCAGGTATGCGTTTTAGATCTTTTTGAAGGGTTTCTAGGGGCAAATTTGTCATGCGTTGGGATATTTTCTGCCAAATCGTTGATAACTATGGTGATGCTGGTATTTGCTGGCGTCTAGCACGGTCTTTGGCTGTTCAACACCATCAAAATATACGCCTATTTTGCGATGACCTTCATACCCTCAAGCTATTAATGATGGGTAGCGGTGATATCCAAGGTATTGAGGTTTTGCCATGGGAGGCTAGCTATGCGAATACACGACATGGGCCAGAAACTCCCGATGTTGTGATTCAGGCCTTCTCCTGCGACCTACCCGAACGTTATCTGAATTATTTAATCCTTGCCCCACAAAAACCGATCTTGATCCATTTGGAATATTTAAGTGCCGAACCCTGGGTTGTGGATTTTCATGGCAAAGCATCTCCTCAAAATAATGGTCTCCAGAAATACTTCTTTTTCCCTGGTTTTCAAAAAGAAGTTGGGGGGCTGTTATTGGATCCCATCCCCCCAAGCAGACAAGATATGTGTCCAAAAAGTCTTTCCTCGATTTGGGACCAATCTCGTGAAGGAGCCAAGAAGATCAGCATCTTTTCTTATCCAGGGGCACCCATCAAGCAATGGCTCACACAGCTTAATCAATTGGATATCCCCGTTGATATATTCATGGCTTTTGGTAACGCTGAATTACTCAACCTGCAAAAGCAAGCATGGTCGAACTTAAAACTAATCTCGCTACCCTTCATCCCGCAAGATGATTTTGACTATCTCCTTGCCCAATGTGACTTCAATATTGTCCGCGGGGAAGACTCTTTTGTACGAGCCCAACTAGCGGGCAGACCTTTTATTTGGAATATCTACCCTCAAGATGATGGTGCGCACTTGGTTAAATTGAGTGCATTTCTAGACCTCTATCTCAAAGAAGCGCCCCCAGACTTAAGCAATTCAGTTACTGAAGCCATGGCATGGTCTGACATCGATCTATGGTGGACAGCCCTCTCCCAATGGAATCAGCATGCCAGGGCATGGCGCACGCAGCTACTTGAAGGCCAGGCTGACGGCGGTCTGGCGGCCCGCCTCCTCCGGTTTGTCAGCTAAAGCCACAAAAGGTTAAAATCCTAGGTTTGATTAATTTGGCTTCATGAGCCAAGCCAATATAGAAGATATTAGGGACTGTTATGAAAATCGCTCAAGAAATCCGCGTCGGCAACGTTGTCATGATCAATGGTGAACCCATGGTCGTCCAAAAACATGAATACAGCCGCTCTGGTCGCAACTCAGCTGTGGTCAAAATGAAATACAAAAATTTACTGACTGCCGCACCGAATGAAGGCATTTATAAAGCGGATGATAAGTTCGATATCGTGATCCTAGACAAGAAAGAATGTACTTATTCTTATTTTGCTGATCCGATGTTTACATTCATGGATACTGAATACAACCAGTATGAGGTTGAAAAAGATAATATGGGTGACTCGCTCAATTATTTAGAAGAAGGCATGGCTGTGGAAGTGGTGTTCTATGACGGCAGAGCTATCTCTGTTGAGTTACCGACCTCTGTAGTCCGTGAAATTGCATACACAGAGCCAGCAGTCAAAGGTGATACCAGCTCTGGAAAAGTACTCAAGAATGCAAAGATTTCAACTGGCTTTGAAATCCAAGTGCCATTGTTCTGTAGCACTGGCGACAAGATTGAAATCGATACTCGCACTGGCGAATATCGGAGTCGTGCTAATTAATTTGTAATCAGCTTAAGGCTTTTTAATAAAGCCTTAGCATGAATATACTCAGACTCTGTCTGAAGAGATTCCCAAGATTGGGCAGCAGTTTTCGGAAAGAGTCTATTAAGGCGCTTAGCAGACTCTGCTAGTTTTGAATTTGATACCTTGAGCTTACTGAGCATTTGATCTGCTAGGTCTGGACGGTTGCAAATGAGTACTGCATCGCAACCCGCTTCAAGAGCTAAGTGTGCGCCTTGTACAACATCACCGGCAATGCTTGCACCTTCCATGGAGAGATCATCGCTAAAGATTACTCCCTCAAATTTAAGCTTTTTGCGTAAGATATCTTGTAGCCAGATCTTAGAGAATCCTGCGGGCATTGAATCAACTTTTGGATAAACCACGTGTGCAGGCATTACGGATGCCAGACTAATATCTAACCATTCATAAGGTTTCATATCATCACGCGCAATACGTTTTAAGGATCGATCATCAATAGGGATATCAATATGGGAATCAGCCTTAGCCCACCCATGCCCTGGAAAATGTTTTCCACAATTTGCCATATCGCCCAAACGCAAGCCTTCATTCAGACTTTTTGCAAGTGCAAACACAACTTCAGGTAAAGAATGAAATGCGCGGTCTCCAATGACACTGCTATTTCCATAATCAAGATCAAGGACTGGGGTAAAGCTGAAATCAACTCCACAGGACCTCAGTTCGCTTGCCAGAATATATCCGCATGCCGTAGCTGCTTGCATCCCCTCAATCGCAGCCTCTATACTCGATTCGCCTGAAGACCATAGTTCTCCAAAAGCTCGCATTGCGGGCAAATGAGTAAAGCCATCTGTCTTGCAGCGTTGTACTCGCCCACCTTCGTGATCAATACAAATTAAGACATCTTTACGAACTGCCATAATTTGATTAGTTAACTTCATTAGCTGAGAGCGAGATGTAAAGTTACGTCCAAATAAAATGACGCCACCCGTTAAAGGGTGTGAGATTCGTTCTTCATCCCGCCGACTTAGCTCTAAGCCCTCAACATCCAAAATAACGGGGCCTGGATTTCGATTGTCTTGCTCATTACTCCGCATACTTAATAATCATCCTATGTAGTTGCTTGGATCAAAAGTACTAACAATGGGGGTACCATAACTCACCACCACAAATGCCATCACCATATCTTGCTCATCAGTCACGGTTACTTGAGCGTGCCATTGCTTCTCACCCATAAAGTCTGCCAATGCGCCCGAGTACTTGGTATAAGGTTTACCGCTAGGCTCATTGAGAGTCTGTAGGGACCTCCAGGTCATGGGTGTATGCATTCCCAAGCCAATCGCCTTAGAAAAGGCTTCTTTTGCTGCAAAACGAGTGGCTAAATAGGCAATACCACGTTTGTGATTACGTTTTAGCCTTTGCTCAAAGACAATGAGTTCCTCGTCCCCGAGTACTCGCTTTGCCAAACGGCCTTGTGTCCGTTCATAGGCTGCCTCTAGCCGTTTTAATTGCAACAAATCTGCGCCTATTCCGACGATCATTGTGCGCGAGCCTCATTCATCAAATGGCGCATATCTTGGATAGCCAAAGCCCAACCCTTAAAAACCGCCTCTGCGACGATGGCATGCCCAATATTAAGCTCACTAATCTCCTGTATTTGAGCAATGGCTTTGACATTCCTTTCATTTAGACCATGACCAGCATTGACACGAAATCCCAATGACTTTGCGTAATGGGCCGCTTCCTGGATTCGTTTTAACTGCTGGGTCTGCGTAGACTGATTGGCATCTGCATAGGCACCGGTATGTAGTTCAATAACATGCGCACCCACTTCTTTTGCTGCATCGATTTGTTCACTATCAGGATCAATAAATAATGACACCCGAATACCAGCCTCTGTCAATTGAGTAATGGCAGATTTAACTTCTGCAGCATGACCGATAACATCTAACCCACCCTCTGTAGTTATCTCAGTTCGCTTTTCGGGGACTAAACAAACATCATGAGGTCTAACCTTCACTGCGATTTCTAACATTTCTGGGGTGATAGCACACTCCAAGTTCATGCGCGTTTTGATCAGTGGACGCAAGGCAAATAGATCTGCGTCCTTAATATGTCGACGGTCCTCCCGTAAATGCAAGGTGATGAGATCGGCCCCAGCCTCTTCGGCAAGACGTGCAGCCAATATGGGGTCTGGATATGAAGTACCACGCGCATTGCGCAAGGTTGCGACATGATCGATATTGATTCCGAGCTCAAGAGAGGACATACCTAATTCTAAAGGCATAAATCTCGCTTAGATCTTTTTAAGATCAATTAATATTTGGCGTGTGGTTAATTGTTGATCTTGCAGATGAATTCCTAATAAGAAACGCATGAGCTGTTTACTTTGTGTCAAGGTTTCTGCGTCTGAGAAATCCCCATTTGCCATTGCCTCCAAAGCCAATCCTGTCAAGACAGGCCAATGCCCAGGGTCATCACTTTGAAGGGGGCGTATCCCCTTCTCGGGTTGATACACATAGCGTTCTGTTGCAACAGGTTTGGTTTGGGTCTCGACACAATGATCGAGAGCGGCTGCATAGCCTGTCTCTCGTAACAATGCTAACTCAAAGGGCCTTAGTGTCTGCTCAATGCCTGCGCCTGACTCCATAATTTGGGACAAGGCATATACGGTACTTGCGTACTGATCATAGAGCGTCTCATAGGCATCTTCTCGCGCCAAGAACTTCACTAAAAGCTCATTGAGGTAAAACCCGCACAACAGTGCATCACCGACTAATGCGGGCGAGCCTCCAACCCATTCTGATTTCGTTAAGGTTCGAAGTTCTGACTTGCCACTCCAGGAAATGAGTAAGGGCTGAAAGCGCTGTAACACTGGGCGTAAACTAGAATGAGGTCGTTTAGCGCCTTTTGCAATTAAGGCAAGCCTCCCATGAGAGCGGGTAAATACATCGAGAATGAGGCTTGTTTCCTTGTAGGGAATGCTATGGAGCACAAAACCAGGCTCATCTAAGACACGTGTTCCAGCCATTTATTCCAAACCTTGCGCCCGTAGCTCTGCCAAATCATCCGCCCAGCCCCGCTTTACTTTGACCCAAGTTTCTAAAAACACTTTGCCATCAAACAGTTTTTCCATATCTAAGCGGGCTTCGGTTGAAATCTTTTTTAATCGCTCGCCTTTTTGACCGATGATCATTGCTTTGTGACTATCGCGATCTACCAAAATAGTCGCGGCTATTCGTCGCATCTTACCGTCTAACTTAAATTGATCAATTACTACCGAGCTTGCATAGGGTAATTCATCGCCGGTATACCGAAATACCTTCTCACGCAAAATCTCGGCGGCCATAAAGCGCTCACTACGATCGGTTAAGGTTTCAGCATCATATACAGCCTCACCCTCTGGCAAATGCTCTTCGATAATATCGAGCAAGCGCCCAATATCATCTTTGTTCTTGCCACTCATCGGGATGATCTCAGCAAACTCGCCTAGAGGCGATGAAATACTTTCAGACTCAAAACCCTTGGTTTGAGCTGCGATTTCTCCCCAAGTTTGGCCCATCTTCCCCATGAACTCAAATAAGGCGGTATCACGATCTTGTGGGATCTCAAAGCGCGATGCAAATAAATCTAATTTGTTAGCAATCAATAAAACTGGCTTATCCGATGGCAACAAACGCAATACTTTTGCATCATCCGCACCCCAATACCCTGCCTCCACAATAAAACAGATGACATCGACATCGTTCAAGGTGCTTGTGACAGTGCGATTCAATGTTTGATTTAAGGTATTCATCACCCGCGTCTGAAACCCGGGCGTATCAATAAATATAAATTGCGCACTGTCGCGTGTCTGCACACCAGCAATGCGATATCGGGTGGTCTGTGCTTTGCGTGAGGTAATGCTAATTTTTTGACCAACCAAGGCATTCAACAAAGTTGATTTGCCCATATTGGGTCTGCCTACCAATGCGATCGTGCCGCATTTAAACATCACTAATCCTTTAGCTTCAGGGGCAACTGGCCCTTACCAGTATCGGCTTTTGCTGCTTTTTTCTTGGCAGCGCGGGTCTTCTTTGGCTTACGACTTTCTTGCGGTAGCGCCTTTTGAACAGCAGCCAGTGCTAATTTAGCAGCGACTTGCTCTGCAGCACGCCGCGAGGCACCTTCGCCCTTAACGTTTACCTTCAGATTCGGAATGGCGCACTCAACTTCAAATTGCTGATTGTGTGCAGCCCCTGATGTGCCAACCACGTTGTATGCAGGGAGTGGTAACTGAAATCCCTGTAAATATTCTTGCAACAATGTTTTATCGTCCTTACCCAAGGTTTTAGGATCGACATTTTGCAAAATGCTCGAATACAACTTACGCAAACTTGCTTTAGCAGCATCAAAACCACCATCAATAAAAATTGCGCCTGTGATCGCCTCTAAGGTATCCGCCAAAATAGATGGTCTGCGAAAGCCACCGCTTTTTAACTCACCCTCGCCTAACTTTAAGTAATCAGATAGCAACAATCCTTGAGCAATTTCATAGAGAGCCTGCTGCTTGACTAAATTAGCGCGCACCCTCGATAGGTCGCCCTCATCTAAATCTGAATAACGTTCATACAAAATTTCAGCAACCGCACAGTTCAATACAGAGTCCCCCAAAAACTCAAGGCGCTCATTATTCTTTTTGCTATGACTTCGATGTGTTAAAGCCTGATTTAAGAGCTCTGGCTTCTTAAACGGATAGCCCAAGCGCTCCTGAAGAGGGCCTAGATCAAGAGTCGCGCGAGCGTTCATATCTACTGAAAACTTCCAATACGTCCCAAGGAGCCCATATTGAGCCAAATAAAGAAGGCTCGCCCTACTAAATTTTGATCCGGCACAAATCCCCAGAATCTAGAATCCAAACTGTTATCCCGGTTATCACCCATCACAAAATAATGGCCTGGAGGCACCTTGCAACTCATCGAAGTGCCAATGTATTGGCAAAACTCTGCGCCTGGAAAACGCTCGGGTTGATAAATTGTGCTGCGATCAGGATCGTTCAAAATCTCATGTTGATTACCGCCCAAATCCGTTGGAAAACTTTCCTTGTAGAAATTAGCGTAACGCATGCTCTCTGGATCCAGGTATGGGGTACCACCTGCATATAAAAGTGGCTTGCCATTAATAACTACTTTTTTGTCCTGATATACGATCTCATCCCCCGGAATTGCAATAACGCGTTTGATGTAATCGACCGACTCATCTTTGGGATATCGAAAGACAACTACATCGCCACGTTTTGGGGTACCAATCTCAAGCACTTTTTTGTTGATCACTGGCAAACGGATTCCATAGGTATATTTATTAACCACAATAAAATCACCTATGTGTAAAGTAGGAATCATTGAGCCTGAGGGGATCTTAAAAGGCTCAATTAAAAATGAGCGTAGGACAAATACAGCCACAATCACTGGAAAGAAACTTGCCGAGTACTCAAGCCATAATGGCATGCGCTCTATTCCCGCAGCTTTGCGTTGCGGAGCAAAGTAAAGCTTGTCAGCAATCCAAGCAATGCCGGTAATCACCACTAAGGTAAATAGAATTAAAGCGAAGTTCATTTTTCCTCTACCTGCAAAATGGCCAAGAAAGCTTCCTGTGGAATCTCCACATTACCAACTTGCTTCATGCGCTTCTTACCTTCTTTTTGTTTCTCTAGTAACTTGCGCTTACGCGAGATATCTCCACCATAGCATTTAGCTAAAACGTTCTTGCGTAATGCCTTGACGTTCTCACGAGCAATAATATTGCTACCAATAGCTGCCTGAATGGCAACATCAAACATTTGCCTTGGAATAATGCCGCGCATTTTTGCAACCACCTCACGACCTCGATGCTGGCTATTGCTGCGATGAACAATGATCGATAAAGCGTCCACTCGATCACCATTAATCAAAATATCTACTTTCACTACATCAGCCGGACGATATTCTTTAAACTCATAATCCATCGATGCATAACCACGGGAGACCGATTTCAGGCGATCAAAGAAATCCAACACAATTTCTGCCATTGGTAACTCGTAGGTGAGCTGTACTTGACGACCCAAATAGGTCATATTAGTTTGAACTCCACGCTTGCCGGTACACAAAGTAATCACCGAACCAACATACTCTTGTGGCATGTAGAGATTAACGGTCACAATAGGCTCTAAGATAGTTTCAATCTTGCTGGGATCGGGCATCTTGGATGGGTTATCAACCACGATTGTTGTGCCATCGCGCTGCAAGACTTCGTACACCACAGTTGGTGCAGTAGTAATTAAACTCATGTCAAACTGACGCTCTAGGCGCTCTTGCACGATCTCCATATGCAGAAGCCCCAAAAATCCACACCGAAATCCAAAGCCTAGAGCTTGGGAGACCTCGGGGTCGTATTGCAAAGAAGCGTCATTGAGTTTGAGTTTCTCAAGAGATTCACGCAGAGCGTCATATTGATTCGCCTCGACAGGATAAAGCCCTGCAAACACCTGAGGTTTAACTTCTTTAAATCCAGGAAGAGGCTCTGCTGCGGGAGTCTTGCCTTGTTGACCAGTGGCATGCGTCACAGTATCACCAACTTTTGCAGCTTTAAGTTCTTTAATGCCGGAGATAATAAAGCCCACCTGCCCAGCAGAAAGCTCACTGCGAGTTAATGACTTCGGTGTAAAAACACCTACTTGCTCGACTAAATGGGTAGAGCCGGTTGCCATTAACAAAATTTTGTCTTTTGGTTTGAGAGTGCCGTTCATTACCCGAACCAACATCACAACACCCACATAATTATCAAACCAAGAATCAATAATTAAAGCTTGCAATGGTTTAGTAACATCGCCTTTTGGAGGCGGTACACGCCGAATCATCTCTTCTAAAACATCAGCAACACCTAAACCTGTTTTTGCTGAACACGTTACCGCATCACTCGCATCAATACCAATAACATCCTCAATTTCTTTCTTGGCCGACTCTGGGTCTGCTGATGGCAGATCAATTTTGTTGAGAATAGGAATAACCTCTACTCCAAGCTCGGTGGCGGTATAGCAATTTGCGACAGTTTGGGCCTCAACACCCTGACTGGCGTCAACCACTAGTAATGCGCCCTCACAGGCCGATAAAGAACGGCTAACCTCATAAGAGAAATCCACATGCCCTGGGGTGTCGATCAAATTAAGGTTGTAGGTCTTGCCGTCTTTGGCTTTATAAGATAGGGCTGCAGTTTGGGCTTTGATCGTAATCCCCCGCTCGCGCTCAATATCCATGGAATCAAGGACTTGCTCACCCATCTCCCGATCGGATAAGCCCCCGCATAACTGAATAATTCGGTCCGCCAAGGTTGATTTGCCATGATCAATATGGGCGATGATGGAGAAATTGCGGATGTGATCCATTGGCTGTTCTATAGGTGTTGTACAAAACGCCTTGTCGCAACGCAACACAATGATGCGCTGCAATAAGATGTCTTTCCTCCATTGTAATGGGATAGGGAAAAGGGCTTATTTTCCTTATCTGCAGGGGATATTACCCCTGCACCCATGAAAAAAGGGTGTCTTTCAACACCCTTTTTGAACCTAAAACTATGCGCTTATTTTTGAGCTGGTCGAATTGGGACCACAATCGTGCCATCCCCCCGTCGAACAAAGACTGGAACTGATTTATTAGGATCCATCGCCTTTACTGCGGACTCAAACTGTTTTACGCCAGTAATATCAGTATCGCCAATCCGCACGATGACATCACCAACTCGTAAGCCTGCTCGACCGGCTGCGCCCTCACCAACATTGGTAATTTCCACCCCACCCCTGCTACCAAGATCTTTCTTCTTTGCATCCGAGACATCAGAAACACTGATACCTAGGGACTTGTTTGCAGTACCAGCTTGTGGACTTGGGGTCTCCACTTTCTTAGCAACCGCCTTATCGGGTTCGGCATCGGCTACAACAACCGTTAGATCACGGGTTGTACCCTTACGCCAAACTTTGACAGTAGCACTAGTGCCTGGCTTAGTATCGCCAACAATACGGGGTAAATCAGTAGACTTAGTAATGTCTTTACCATTGAAGCTCAGAATCACATCACCGGCCTCAATACCACCCTGTGCAGCTGGCGCACCTGGCTCTGCATTACGAACAAATGCGCCACGAGGTTTTCCTAAACCAAGACTCTCGGCAACCTCTTTATTGATTTCGCCAATCGCTACGCCAATCCGACCGCGCACTAAACGACCTGTAGTGCGAAGCTGATCAGCAACGCGCATGGCCTCATCGATGGGGATCGCAAATGAGATTCCCATATATCCACCCGAGCGACTAAAGATTTGAGAGTTAATCCCAATTACCTGACCGGCAGTATTAAGAAGAGGCCCCCCTGAATTACCAGGGTTTACAGCAACGTCCGTCTGAATAAATGGCAAATAATCACCGGTGTCACGACTCTTGGCCGACACAATGCCTGCTGTTACTGTATTTTCTAAACCAAAGGGTGAACCAATCGCAACAACCCACTCACCTACTCTCACCTTAGACGAGTCACCGAGAGGTAACTTGGGTAAACCAGTTGAATCAATCTTTAAAACAGCTAGGTCGGTTCGCTTATCGGCGCCCAATAACTTTGCCTTGAACTCACGCTTGTCAGTTAGAGTGACATAAATAGTGGTCGCACCTTCAACCACGTGAGCGTTGGTAAGCACCACACCCGAGGAGTCGATAATGAATCCTGAGCCTACCCCGCGCTCAATCTCTTCAGGTTGACCCCGACGATTTTGTGGTCCCTTGGGGCCACCCGGCGCTCCAGGTAATGGAACACCAAAGAAGCGACGAAAGAATTCAGCTTGCTCATCAGGAATACCAGGGGCACCGCCCTGAGCCTGCTGAGTAGCCGGCTTCTCGGTGGTGCGGATATTTACAACCGCAGGGCTTGCCTTTTCGACTAAATCAACAAAGTCGGGCAACGCAACCCGAGGAGGTGTTTGAGCCTGCGTTACAGGGGCAAAAGATAAGATCCCCCAGCTAAAGACTGAAAAGACCGCTAATAGGATTTTTTTCATAAGAAATTGAGCTTAACTCAATCCAATAGTTGCAATACTGACAATATTAGGGCGTATTCCCAAATATCAAGGTACCGTTAGTACCCCCAAATCCAAAATTGTTTTTAACCGCGTAGCTAATCTTCAGATCCCTAGCTGCATTAGCGCAGTAGTCTAAATCACATTCTGGGTCCTGATTAAAGATATTAATAGTAGGCGGTGACTTTTGATGGTGCAGTGCAAGAACTGTAAATACGGACTCTAAGCCACCAGCGCCACCCAAAAGGTGTCCAGTCATGGATTTAGTGGAGTTCACAACTACTTTTTTAGCATGATCACCTAAAGCCGCTTTAATCGCCTCGGTTTCATTTTTATCACCCAAAGGAGTTGATGTGCCGTGCGCATTGACATATTGAATTTGATCGGCGTTTAAACCAGCATCTCGTAAGGCATTGTTCATGCAACGTCTTGGGCCATCCATATTGGGCGCAGTCATATGGTATGCATCACCACTCATCCCAAAACCACATAACTCTGCATAGATTTTTGCTCCACGAGCACGAGCATGCTCATACTCTTCTAGCACCATCACACCGGCACCCTCACCGAGAACAAACCCATCGCGGTCTTTATCCCAAGGACGTGAAGCAGTCGCAGGATCATCATTGCGAGTTGAGAGTGCACGAGCTGCTGCAAAACCACCCACTCCTAATGGCGAAATAGTCGACTCTGCGCCACCAGCAACCATCACATCAGCATCCCCATATTGAATTAACCGAGCCGCCAAGCCAATGCTATGCAAACCGGTCGTGCAAGCGGTTACCGCTGCTACATTGGGACCCTTGAGGTTAAACAAAATACTGAGATGACCTGAGATCATATTAATGATCGATCCAGGTACAAAGAAGGGGGAGATGCGTCGTGGGCCACGCGAGAGTAACTCTGACTTAGTATCTTCGATCATGGGAAGGCCGCCGATACCAGAGCCAACCATTACTCCAATACGTTCCGCATTTTGATCGCTAATCGTGATACCACTGTCACGAATTGCTTGGGTGCCAGCAGCAATGCCATAGTGGATAAAAGTATCCATATGGCGCGCCTCTTTAGCAGAGACGTATTCCTCGACATTAAAGTCTTTTACTTCCCCAGCAAAGTGAACACTTAGTGCAGAGTGATCAAACTTTGTTATGGTGGCAATACCAGTACGACCCGCAATGAGGTTATCCCAAGCGGTCGCAACTGAATTGCCTACTGGTGAAATCAGACCTAAGCCAGTGACCACCACGCGACGTGGTTGTTTTAATGCGGGCACGACTTGGCCTAAATAATGATGTTAGCCCTGTCCAGCTTTCGTTTTAGCGAAATCAATCGCAAGCTGAACAGTGGTGATTTTTTCGGCTTCTTCGTCTGGGATTTCAATACCAAACTCATCTTCTAAAGCCATGACCAATTCAACAGTGTCAAGAGAGTCTGCGCCGAGGTCATTCACAAAAGAAGACTCATTCTTAATGTCTGCTTCTGGCACGCCTAATTGCTCAGCCACAATTTTCTTAACGCGTTGTTCGATGTTGTCCATTCATTCCCTCCGGGGCTTGTTAAAACGAATTACAGGATTTTATCAGTTTGTTAGCCGATGTCTCAATTTACTAGAATAATTAAGCTAAATATAGGCCGCCATTGACGTGCAGGGTCGTTCCGGTGATATAGGCAGCGGCTGGGGAGGCCAAAAATGCCACTGCATGAGCCACATCCTCAGGGGTGCCTAGACGGGCTAAGGGAATGTTTGCCTTAAGACTATTTTGCTGCTCTTCACTCAGCGCACGCGTCATATCCGTGTCAATAAAGCCGGGAGCAACGCAATTTACGGTGATATTGCGGCTACCAATCTCGCGCGCTAAGGCACGAGTCATTCCCGCTACACCTGCTTTTGCAGCGGCGTAATTTGCCTGTCCAGCATTACCCATATGTCCGACAATCGAAGTGATATTAATGATGCGGCCACTTCGTGCCTTCATCATAGGTCGCATAACCGCTTGCGAAAGTTTAAATACAGAACTTAAGTTAGTAGAAATGACATCGGTCCACTCATCACCCTTCATCCGCATTGCCAAATTATCTTTAGTAATCCCTGCATTGTTGACCAAAATGTCGATGCGACCAAATTCTTGAACAATGCTCTCAATAATGCTTTCACACGCTGCGTTATCGGTGACATTTAAAACCTTAGCCGTACCGCCATGTGCTTGCAGGCGCGCTGCAATCGCTTGTGCGCCTGACTCTGTAGTTGCCGTTCCAATAACCGTTGCGCCGCACGCGGCAAGTTCTTGCGCAATCGCTTGGCCAATACCTCGGGATGCTCCTGTTACTAAAGCAATTTGATTTTTAAGATCTAAATTCATGCTTGTCTCTTTAATAGGTCTACGATTTTAATGTTTGCATGACTTCCATGAGGCTGGCCTCATCCATCAATGCCATACCCTGCAATTGATCGTCAATTCGTTTCGTTAAGCCAGCTAATACCTTACCAGGGCCACACTCAACCACCTGACCCACGCCACGCGCTGACATCGCCCGAATTGTTTCTTGCCAACGTACTGGTTTGGCAGCCTGGCGCACCAAGGCGTCCTTGATGGCAGCTGGATTATCCAAAATACTCACGTCTACATTGTTAATTACAGGAATGGTAGGAACATGAAACTCAATATTCTCAAGGTATGTCTTTAACTTCTCAGACGCAGGCTTGAGCAAGGAGGAATGAAATGGGGCGGATACCGGTAAGGGTAAGGCACGTTTAGCTCCGGCTGCTTTTAGCAACTCGCATGCTTTGGTGACTGCCTCTGATGCACCTGCAATCACAATTTGTCCTGGGGCATTGAAATTAACCGCTTCCACAATCTTTCCAGATTGCGCACTGGCAGATGCGCATACCTCAATGACTATCGCATCCTCTAAACCTAAGATTGCCGCCATACCGCCTGTGCCAACTGGGACCGCTGACTGCATTGCCTCAGCACGAAAACGTACTAGCGGAACTGCATCTTTAAAACTAATAACGCCAGAAGCTACTAAAGCGGAGTACTCGCCTAAACTATGACCAGCCATAACGCTGGGTTTTGGTCCGCCAGCAGCCAACCAAGCTCGATAACAGGCGACCCCTGCGGTAAGCATCACTGGCTGGGTATTGGTGGTTAATGCCAAAGCCTCTGCGGGACCTTCAGCAATTAATTTGCCGATATTCTCACCAAGAGCATCGGATGCCTCTTGCAAAGTAGCGTGAACCTCAGTCCGAGCAGCAAGGGAATTTAGCATCCCCACCGATTGAGAACCCTGTCCTGGGAAAACAAAAGCAAATGTCATATCAATCTCATGAAATAGTTTTATATGGAGTTAATTAATTAGTAGCGCAAGATTACTGCACCCCAAGCAAAGCCACCACCAACTCCCTCAAGCAATACGTGTTGTCCGCGCTTAATGTGACCAGAACGAATGCCGCTATCCAAAGCCAATGGAATCGATGCGGCTGAGGTATTGCCATGCTCAGCAACGGTCACAATTACCTTGTCCATCGACATTCCCATTTTGCGCGCAGTGCCCTCCATGATCCTAATATTGGCTTGATGTGGAACCAACCAATCAATTTGATCAGCGGTCATATTAGCCTTTTCTAAAACCTCGTTAGCAACCTGCTCTAAAACCTTCACCGCTAATTTAAAAACCGCTTGACCATCCATGGTCAAAAATGGTGAGCCTTCGATACCACCACAGATTGCTCGTCCAGGCACGCACAAAATATTGCGCTGACTACCGTCTGCATGCAAAGCACTGGCCAAGATGCCAGGATGATCCGATGCCTCAAGTACTACAGCGCCAGCGCCATCTCCAAACAATACACAGGTAGAGCGATCCGTAAAATCCAATATACGAGAGAACACTTCTGCGCCAATGACTAATATCTTTTGATGCGCACCAGCCCGAATAAATGCATCAGCAATGCTCAAGGCATACGAAAACCCTGCACAGACAGCCTGCACATCAAAGGCTGCGCACCCATGCTTGGCGCCTAATTTATCCTGTATCACGCAAGCCGTACTAGGAAACCCACCCAAATGATCAGGAGTGGACGTTGCCAAAATAATGAGGTCGATATCACTGACAGCGCATGCGGCTGACTGCAGTGCAGCTTGCGCTGCTTTGACTGCTAGATCGCTCGTTAGCTCATGATTTGCAGCAAAATGTCTCGCAGAAATCCCGCTCCGGGTTTTAATCCACTCGTCACTGGTCTCCAAACCTTGTTTTGCAAGACGTGCAACGAGATCTTGGTTGCTAACGCGTTGCTCTGGCAAATAACTGCCCGTGCCTGCAATGCGTGCATAGCGAACGGCGCTCATGCGGACCTCATACCAAAGGTTTCTGCAATCTTATCAACCATCCGGTTCTTAGCAGCGTCATATGCCCGGTCGAGGGCAACCTTAAATGCAAAACGATCCGCTGATCCATGACTCTTGATCACACAACCACGTAATCCCAATAAAACCGCCCCGTTATATCGGCGGTGGTCTACTCGCTTACGCACCCTCCCCAAGGGTAAGAGTGCTGCCAAGCCCATTAATTTAGTTAACAGTGAACGACTAAATTCTTCGCGGATCATGCCGCTCATCATCTTTGCTAAGCCTTCGCTGGCTTTTAAAACTACATTTCCCACAAAGCCATCACAGACAACAATATCAGTTGTTCCCTTAAAAATATCATTGCCCTCTACATTGCCATAGAAGTTGAGATTACTTTGCCTTAACAGCTCTGCTGTTTGTTTGACAACATCATTGCCTTTAATAACCTCTTCACCAATATTCAGTAAGCCAATGGATGGGCTTGGATTACCGTTTACGACACGTAACATCACATCGGCCATTTGGGCAAACTGTAGAAGATGAATCGGCTCACAATCTGCATTGGCCCCTAAATCCAATACTGTCGTACCCTTACCCAGCTCATTTGGGATCGCCGTTGCGATGGCGGGACGATCAATACCATCCAAAGTTTTGAGGAGATAGCGCGAAATCGCCATTAAGGCACCAGTATTCCCTGCAGATATCACGGCATCTGCTTTGCCTTCCTGTACTTGTGTAATCGCAACCCGCATAGAAGAATCTTTTTTGCGACGCAATGCCACCTCAATGGGGTCATCCATCAGAACAATTTCGGTGGCGCCAATAATCTCAAAACGAGTAAGCATTTCTGCATTACATTGTTTAATGGCTTCATTAAGCAATATTGGATCACCTACTGCGATTACCATGGCATCAGGATGTTCTTGCAAAAAATCGCAGCAGGCTGGGATAGTCACAGAGACACCATGATCTCCGCCCATAGCATCGACTGCAAGGGTCACACTCATTGTTTTATGTTTGCAACGTAGATTGTGTCTGAGAAAAAAGCGGCTTTGAGCCGCTTCAATCCAGCAATATGAAATTAGTCGTTTTTGGTCTTAACGACTTTTCGACCACGGTAGTAGCCATTTGGAGAAACGTGATGACGCAAATGTGCCTCACCAGTAGTGGACTCAACCGCAATTGCAGGGGCGGTCAAAAAGTCATGGGCGCGGTGCATGCCACGTTTCGAAGGGGATTTTTTATTCTGTTGGACGGCCATAATGAACTCCTAAGCAAGCAGGAATTCTAGCATAGAAACAGGTAAAAACCCGTATTCGGTGACCAATTTAATACTATTTCTTCAGACTTTTCAGTACCTTAAAAGGATTTTGGGGTTCTGTACCCCCGCCCTCTTGGCTAATTTGGCAGTCCTCAATAGAGTGTTTTGGGGCATTGGGGATAGCTAGCAAGATCTCATCCTCAATAGCCTCCAAGAGGTCAAAGCTGTGACTGGCAACCATTGCCTCTTCAGCGTCATTGTCCATGGGGAAATCGTCAGCCTCTTCTTCAGTTTTCACAAAAACAAAGTGTTTTTTCTGCCCAAACTCAAATACCAAGGGCTTCAAACAACGCTGACAGGACAGTGTTAATTGCCCCTTCAGGTTAATTTCCAATACTGGCATTCCATCTCGATGATGGCCGCTTAGTTCGCAATAAAAACCATCGAGGGGATCAAGGTGTACGGCCTCATTTCGCAATCTGCCGAAATCTGCCAGATTCAGGAAACCCTCTCCAACATAAGAAACTGGGGCTAATATGTCTATCTTCCCAAGGGATTTTGGGGTGATTGCCAGCTGAACGATTGGATAAGCAGAATGAGAGCTCATAGGAGAAGTCTAAAACGAGTCTTGAAACTAAGCCACAATATTGCAATATTGAATTACCCAATGTAATTTTCTTATGGCAAATACCAAACAACTTGTTCTGGCTTCTAGCTCTATTTATCGTCGCCAACTGCTAGAGCGCTTGGGTTTGCCATTTACTATTGCGTCTCCCGATGTTGATGAGACCCCTCTAGAGCATGAGTTACCAGAGACAATGACACGGCGACTCGCCCAATTAAAAGCAAGTGCTCTTAGCAAACAGTTCCCCGAGGCATGGATTATTGGCTCCGATCAAAGCGCAGACCTTCATGGCCAAATCATTGGCAAGCCTGGCAATCATGAGCGAGCGCTTGCTCAACTAAAACAGATGCAAGGGCAAACTGTCGTCTTTCATACCGCCTTATGTCTTCTTAAGGGAAAAGAATATAAAACGCTTAGCGTTCCCACGCGTGTGCGTTTTCGTAATCTACCTGATGAAAGCCTAGAGAATTATTTACGGATTGAGAAACCTTATGATTGTGCAGGGAGCGCCAAGTCGGAAGGAATGGGAATCATTCTTCTTGAGCAAATAGAAAGTGATGATCCAACTGCTTTGATTGGTCTACCCCTAATTGCACTCTCTGGCCTTTTACGCGAAGCGGGTTTTGTAATTCCTCATGTCTAAGTCTTCAAATACAAGCGTCTTAGGATGTTTATATCTAGTGCCCAATACCCTCGGTGAAGAAGATCGAGTGACACAATTATCGCGGGTCATTCCACCGGATGCTCTTTGCCAAATGGCCTCTCTCAAAAATTGGATTGTTGAGGATGCAAAGACCGCAAGAGCCCTACTCAACGCCGTCAACCAAATTACTCCTTTGAGTCACCCTCTCCAAAGCATGCAAATGAACGAATGGCGCGGACCTCAGAGTAAAAACAAGACTGGTCTTAAACCCCATGAACTACTAAAACCCTTAATACAGGGTGAGGATGTGGGCCTGATGTCAGAAGCGGGGGTTCCAGGTGTCGCTGACCCTGGTGCAGAGATCATTAATATGGCACATCATTTGGGGGCACGGGTTAAACCTTTGGTTGGGCCAAGCTCGATCTTGTTGGGTTTAATGGCGAGCGGTTTAAATGGTCAATGCTTTAGTTTTCATGGCTACCTTCCGGTTGATGTTGTCGAGCGCTCCAAAAAGATCAAACAGCTTGAACATCGCTCCAAACAAAATCATGAAACTCAGCTATGGATTGAAACACCCTACCGTAATACGGCGATGTTAGAAACTTGCCTAGCCACTCTCCTACCTCAGACTCAACTATGTCTAGCCATCGACTTAAGTCTTGAAACCGAATGGATTTGGACGGCCCCTATCAACGAATGGCAAAAACGATTTACCAATCAATCCAGCATGAATGATGTTTTAAAAAATCGTCCTGCTATTTTTTTAATGCTGGCTTAGCGCATCTCTGCGCCACGCATCAGTGCTTTGCTAATTGCGGCGCCTGTTTCGGCACCAAAACGCTTAGCGACTCGTTCAGCAAAATTCTCTTTGAGTGTGTAGTCAACCAAATCAGGCGCTTTCAAAATATCGCGCGCCACAGAGTCAATCGTGCCATACCCATCGACCAGCCCCAATTGCAAAGCTTGTTCGCCATTCCATACGCGCCCAGTAAAGATGTCAGGATCATTTTTTAAGCGTTCGCCACGACCCTGCTTTACCACTGTAATAAATTGCTGATGGATGTCCTCAAGCATTTTTTTAACCATCTCAACTTGTTTGGGGTTTTCTTTGGAGAAAGGATCCAACATACCTTTGTCTGACCCCGCTGTGATTAAGCGCCTAGAGATGCCCATTTTTTCCATGAGTCCTGTAAAACCAAAACCGCCCATGACCACGCCAATGGAGCCTACGAGACTCGCCTTATCCACCAATATCTTGTCACCGGCAACGGCGATGTAATAACCGCCGGATGCACATACATCCTCAACGACTACATAAAAGGGTTTCTCAGGATGCAAGGTTCGCAAACGTCTGATCTCATCATTAATCATGCCCGCTTGGACGGGTGAACCACCAGGGCTATTAATGCGCAAAACGACACCAACTGCCTCTTTGCTTTCAAAGGCTGCGGTAAGCGCTGAATTGATATCCAAGGCATTTGCTATAGAGTTTGGGGAAATCTCACCCTCAATGCTCACGAGGGCGGTATGTTTTCCACTTCCACCACTACCCGGCAACTGAATATCAAACACTTGATAAATTAAGCCCACCAACACAAACAAACTCAATATCCTTAACAGAGCTTTCCAGCGCCTTGCCTTGCGATTCTCTTTTAAGTTCTCAAGCAAGAGCAGTTCAAGCGCGTTTCGCTCCCATTGAGAGTTGGATTTTTCTGATTCAGGGCTTTGCTTTGTATCCATAGTGAACTCTATTTACTTATCTCAATAGGGGCGGGATGCTGAATGTCTAAATTACTGTACAACCAAGCAGCTAACTGTTCCACATTATCAAGGCAGGCGAGAGATTTTGCAGACCTCAAGGCATCGGCTGGATGTGCGCCGTAGCTTACTGCTATTCCATCAACCCCTGCGGACTCAGCCATCTCAAGGTCATGGGTGGTATCGCCAATCATTAACATTTTGCGCACCGGTACTTGTAGACTATCCGATAGGTCTAGCAACATACCGGGATGTGGCTTAGAAAAGGATTCGTCGGCAGTGCGAGTGTCATGAAAGATGTGCTTGAGTTCATGAAAGTCCAAGGAGCGATTTAACCCTCGCCTTGGCTTACCGGTAGCCACGCCCAACAAAAATCCTTTGTTTTTTAAGTCCTCTAATAACTCTCTGATACCTACAAATAAGTGAAGCTCATGATCTTTAGAGAGATAGTGATAACGAAACCGATCGACTAATTCAGGAAAGCGCGCGGGATGGACCGAAGGAGCCACTCGACGTAATGAATCTTGCACACCCAAACCAATCACATAGCTGGCGATGGAATCATCCGGAACCGGAAAATCAAGATCACGGCAGGCCTGCTGGATGCAATGCACAATCGTGGGCGTCGAATCCATAATGGTTCCGTCCCAATCCCAGACAATCAAATCGTAGCGTCGCTCTTCGTATTTCACTAAAGTTCTTTCTTATGTTTGCATGGGTAGAGTCTTGCACTCCCACCGAGTTAACCATTCTCTGAATGCCTTTGGTACATCTGCCTCGATCCGCATTTTTTCCTGTGTCTTGGGGTGCGCAAATACTGCGAGGTGAGCATGCAAGAACAAATGCTTTACCTTAAGACGTTTATCTTCATCATCAATACCGTATTTATCATCCCCCAAAATGGGATGGCCAATCTTTTGCAAGTGCACCCGAATCTGATGAGTACGACCCGTTTTCAATTGCGCTTCAGCAAGAGTAATGCTGCCTAGATCACTTTTTAGAATCTCCGTGACCCGAAGATTGGTATGACTAACCTGACCCTTTGGATCAACCCGAACCCTGCGTTCTCCATTTTCCAAAAGATACTTTAGTAGGGGAAACTTAAGTTGCGCAGTACCAGCCCCTTGAGAAATCTCACCATGAGCCAGGAGCCTATAACGCTTATCCGTTAAACCCTCACGGATCTGTCGATGCATCTCTACAAGAGCGCTACGTTTTTTTGCAAAGATCAAAATGCCAGAGGTATCACGGTCTAGACGATGAACCAATTCTAAGAACTTACTCTCTGGTCTTGCCTTTCGGAGTAACTCAATCGCCCCCAAACTCACACCCGATCCACCATGAACAGCCAATCCGGAGGGTTTATCGATGATGAGCAAATAATCATCTTCAAACAGGGTGGGTATCTTTGCAGCCAGCTCAGTTGCCTTCGTCTGAGAAATCCCAGCACCAGCTTTTGGGGCTTCGGCTAGCCGAGTGGGCGGAAGGCGAACAATATCGCCCTCGACAAGCCTGGATGTCGGTAGGGCCCTTTTTTTATTAATGCGGACCTCACCGGAGCGAATAATTCGATAAACATGGCTTTTGGGCACACCCTTAGCCCAGCGGAGTAAGTAATTATCAAGCCTCTGGCCAGCAGAATCCTGGCCAATGGTCTCAAAAACAGCCTGTAATGCAGGTGTTTTACTAGATTTCTTGGCAGAAACGCTCTTTTTTGGGGCGGGATTAATGGTTTTCCTCATGTGATAGGCCCCATTGTCATTCGTTTTGTGACCTATAATCAAGGATCTAGGTAATTTATTACCAGATTGATTTGAATTCCGGAGCTTGGAGTCGCCCATTAATAGACTCCCGGGGTTGCCCCTCTCCCGTTTTAATGAGGCGCAGGGTTGGCGTGATGTATGCCGCGACCCACGAAGCAGATGACCTTTTTTAGGCGAGCGCCTACATTGAGATCTTAAGGAGATCTCTGTGGCGAGCGTTGGTGTGAGATTCAAACTATGGAATTCTTAGTTTGATCGTTATTTCCTGTAGAGGAATGTTTTAGACTCTCTCACCTCTTAATGTCTGAGGATTTATTCCTTAGAACAATCTTAGTCATCCTCTTCGCGTCGCACAAAAGCGCCTCCCATGAAGGAGAGTGTTATGAAACGCATGTTATTTAATGCAACGCAACAGGAAGAGTTGCGAGTCGCAATTGTTGATGGTCAGAAATTAATCGACATCGATATTGAATCCGCCGGACGCGAGCAGCGCAAAGGCAATATTTACAAAGGTGTCATTACCCGCATTGAGCCCTCTCTAGAGGCCTGCTTTGTGAACTATGGTGAAGAGCGCCATGGCTTCTTGCCATTTAAAGAGGTTGCGCGCACCTACTTTAAGGAAGGTATTGATGTCCGCAATGCGTCGATCAAAGATGCCTTGCGCGAAGGTCAAGAAATTATTGTTCAGGTAGAAAAGGAAGAGCGGGGCCAAAAAGGTGCTGCACTGACCTCTTTTGTCTCCCTAGCTGGTCGCTATCTCGTTCTAATGCCCAATAATCCCCGAGGAGGCGGAGTATCCCGTCGTATCGAGGGGGAGGATCGTCAAGAGCTGCGTGAGGCGATGGCACAGTTAGAGGTGCCTGATGGCATGAGCATTATTGCCAGAACTGCAGGTATTGGTCGCGATGCCGTTGAATTGCAATGGGATCTGAACTATCTCATGCAGTTATGGAAAGCCATTGATGAAGCAGTCAAGGGAAACTCAGCGCCATTATTGATTTATCTTGAATCAAGCTTGGTAATTCGTGCAATCCGCGACTATTTCCAACCGGATATCGGTGAAATCCTGATTGATACCGATGATATCTATGAGCAAGCTCAGGCATTTATGTCGGTCGTGATGCCAGATAACTTACCGCGAGTTAAGCGCTATCAAGACGATGTGCCCCTGTTTTCTCGATTCCAGATTGAGCATCAGATCGAGACCGCCTACTCCAGAACCGTCCCTCTACCATCTGGTGGAGCAATTGTTATCGATCACACTGAAGCCTTGGTATCGGTTGACGTCAACTCGGCGCGTGCAACACGTGGATCTGATATTGAAGAAACTGCTACTCGTACCAACCTTGAGGCTGCCGATGAGATCGCTAGACAAATGCGTCTTCGTGACCTAGGCGGTCTGATCGTGATTGATTTCATTGATATGGAATCAGCGAAGAGTCAACGAGATGTTGAAAATCGCTTACGCGACGCCCTTCGTCATGATCGTGCACGGGTTCAAACCGGCAAGATCTCCAAGTTTGGCTTGATGGAATTATCACGTCAGCGTTTGCGACCAGCCCTATCGGAAGCAAGTCATGTCACATGCCCACGGTGTAATGGCACAGGCCATATTCGTGATACAGAATCCTCTGCCCTTCAGGTATTGCGCATTATTCAAGAAGAGGCGATGAAAGAGAACACAGCTGCAATTCACTGTCAGGTTCCAGTCGATGTCGTTGCCTTCCTCTTAAATGAGAAACGTGCTGAGGTTATCAAGATTGAGTCTCGCTTTAAGGTTCATGTCTTAATGATTCCAAATAAGCATCTTGAGACGCCCCATTACAAATTAGAGCGCTTACGTCACGATGACCCCCGCCTAGATGAACAAAAGCTTAGCTATGTAATGGTGGAAGAGTCTACGCGTGAGCTTGAGACCGACACTGTGATTGGTCGCAAGAATGAAGAAGTGCGCACACGTCCTGAGGCGGCCGTCAAGGGCATTACTCCCAGCCAGCCAGCGCCCATGGCAAGTGCTCGCCCCGCTCGCGAAAGCGCCTCTGCTAAAACAGGTGAGGCATCCTCTGGTGGAATCTTCGGATTCTTTAAAAAGATATTCTCTCCTGCTACCCCCGCCAAACCCGAAGAGGTCAAACCTAATGCTCGTCCAGAAGGTCGGGGACGTAACGGCGATCGCAATAATCGTAATCGCGGTCGCAATCGTCAAGACAGAACTGCGCGTAGCGATAATACGGATCGTCCAGAAAAAGCTGCAGATACTGGTGAGCCAAACCAGAATCGCCCACGTCAGGCAGGTCGGGGACGTAACCGCGGTGAGCGCAATCAACAGCAAGAGCGTAACGATCAAGCATCCCCCCAACAAACTAAGGGTCCAGCGCCTGACTTAAGCGATTCAGAAGTGAGTAACGAGGATCAGCGTCGTGGTCGTAATCGTCGTGGTCGCGGTCGTAACCGCGGTGAGCGATCTGAGCGCAATGACAGTCCCGCCCAAGAATTAAATAGCGGTATTCCGATGGGTCTAGGTGGTCGTTCTGCCTCAATGCCGCTATCGGATCTGACTCGCAGCTTTAGAGAGGGTTCTGCACCGCGTCGTTCAGGATCTAATCGCGGCCCCAGACCAGAACAAAGAGTACAAAGTGAGAGCGTCCCTACTCCAACATCTAGCGGCCAGAGCATTTCGGAGACTAGAGTTACAGCACCGATTATTGTTCCCGAACTACCCAAAGTTGCCTTCACGCCACTTGCTGAAGAACCGCTAAAAAATGTTATTCAGACTGCTGGAATGGTTTGGGTTGGTACCGATAGCAACAAACTCGCTGAAGTACAAAACCAGATTCAGTCTGAGAGCCCTGCGCCTAGAGCACAACGTGAGCCAAAGCCACCTACCAATCTCCCTGCAGGGCCTATGGTTCTTGTGGAAACGGGTGGCCAAGAAAAAACCATTGATAAAAATGGTTAGAGCTTCCGTACGCCTAAGATAGACTTTTGAAGCCATAATGCATCATGGTTGAACGCGTAATCCCCATTCGCAAAGAGACTCGAGAGGGTCCTTTGCCATTGATTCCTGAGACTCTTTCTGAGGCTCATGGTCGAACCTTGGATCTACGACATAGACCTTTGCGAGACTTACGCATATCCGTGACCGATCGGTGCAACTTTCGTTGTACCTATTGCATGCCTAAAGAGGTTTTTGATCAAAACTATCCGTACCTAGCTCAACAAGAATTGTTGAGCTTTGAAGAAATTTATCGCTTAGCTCATATTTTTGCCACACTGGGTGTTGAGAAAATTCGCTTGACTGGTGGCGAGCCTCTTCTGCGTAAAGATATTGAAAAACTCATTACCATGTTGTCCGAGATCAAAACACCCAAGGGTCAATCTCTTGATCTAACACTAACAACAAATGGCAGTCTTTTGCAAAAAAAGTCGGCGCAGTTAAAGACCGCTGGCTTACAGCGTATTACCGTGAGTCTTGATGCAATCGACGATGCCATTTTCAAAAAAATGAATGATGTTGACTATCCCGTTTCCGATGTCTTAAATGGAATTGAAGCGGCCCAGAACGCTGGTTTTACCGGAATTAAAGTCAATATGGTTGTTAAAAAAGGTACGAATGAGCAAGAGATTTTGCCAATGGCAAAACACTTTCGTAATAGCGGGGTTACCTTACGATTTATCGAGTTTATGGATGTTGGTAGTTCAAATGGTTGGAACTTGGCTGAGGTGCTTCCCTCGGCAGATGTCATTGCAATGATTCATGAGCATTTTCCACTTGAGCAAGTTGATCCCAATTACTCTGGGGAAGTAGCTCAGCGTTGGCGCTATCAGGATGGCTCTGGTGAAATTGGTGTGATCTCGAGCGTGACCCAAACCTTTTGCCACGAATGTACTCGCGCACGTCTATCTACCGATGGCCAACTATTTTTATGTTTATTTGCGACGCAAGGGTTTGACTTCAAAACACTTCTGCGTTCTGGAAAAAGTGACCTAGAAATTGCGAATGCAGTGATGCATACCTGGTCCTCCAGAGAGGATCGCTACTCTGAACTAAGACACCTCAATACCCAAGATCCGAAACGAGCTGATCGTAAAGTTGAAATGTCTTATATCGGCGGCTAATTCAATGGGATCAATTTCGGTATCCGATATCACTGGTCTTGTCTTAGCAGGTGGTCGCGCTCAACGAATGGGCGGTATTGATAAAGGCTTGATTCCGTTTAAAGGATTGCCTTTAATCGAGTCTGCTCTCGAAAGACTCAAACCCCAAGTGAATACGATACTGATCAATGCCAATCGCAATCATTCAATCTACTCATCGTATGGCTATCCTGTTTTAGCAGATGAGGACGATAGTTTTTCAGGCCCCCTAGCTGGGTTTGTGGCAGGACTCAAGGCTTGCAAAACCCCCTATTTAATGACCGTACCCTGTGATTCCCCACTCTTCCCTCTTGATCTTGCCAAGCAACTGGCGATTACTCTTGAGGCAGAGCAGTCAAAGATTGGATATGCATCTAGCAAAGACATGGCCGGTAAGGTATGGGCACAACCGGTCTTTTGTTTGATGAGTAGAGATCTACTGGATTCCTTAACAAGCTTCTTAGCGAGTGGTGAACGAAAAATAGACCGTTGGTTTGCTCAAGAAAATGCAGCATCCACACTATTTGCTGATGACGTTGCATTTGCAAATGCCAATACTCCCGAAGAATTAGCGCAGCTGGAATCATTTACACATTCGCATTGATGAATAAACCAGTAAACGCCAATCAAGAGTTTCAGTCTGATTTTTTATCAGTTACCGAGGCACGGACCGCCATCTCCGCTGTCATCCATTCGATTCAAGCGCAAGCTAGACTTCATGAGGCCATAGAAAGCCTCCCTCTAAAAGAGTGTTTAGGTCGCATTTTGGCAAGTGATGTGTTATCCCCTATCAATGTTCCTGCAAACGATAACTCAGCGATGGATGGGTTTGCATTCAATGGTAAAGAGCTTGATACAGCGCAAGACCCTGTCAATTTACGCATCGCGGGTGCGATTTACGCAGGTCAAACCCATTCCCCGTCTATTCAAATGGGTGAATGCATTAAGGTGATGACTGGCGCAATGATGCCCCCGAATTGCGATACCGTAATTCCTCAGGAGTTTACGAAGTCAAGCGAGGAGGGATCAATCACCTTTGCTAAAGATACTGTTCGTGCAGGCGATAATCGTCGTTTATGCGGTGAGGACTTACAAGCGGGTAAGCCTGCAATCCAGCGTGGGCGCATACTAAAAGCATCCGATATTGGTTTAGCGGCCTCATTAGGAATCGCCAAGCTTGAGGTTTATCAACGGATTAAAGTTGCTATTCTCTCGTCGGGTGATGAGCTCTGCAGTATTGGTGTCCCGTTACAGCCTGGCAAAATTTACGATAGTAATCGTTTTAGTCTTCATGCCTGCCTTAGTAAGCTTGGCTTTGAAATCATTGACTGCGGGATCGTCCGCGATACCCCCGATGATCTTCGTCAAGCATTTATGCAAGCAGCACAGAAAGCGGACGTAATTATCTCCTCAGGCGGAGTATCTGTTGGAGAGGCTGACTTCACCAAACAAATTATGGAAGAGTTGGGGCAAGTAGGATTTTGGAAAATTGCAATGCGTCCAGGCAGACCAATGGCTTTTGGTAGCCTAAAGCCGGTTTCGCCAAAGACAGCTCCCACCGTATTTTTTGGTTTACCAGGGAACCCCGTAGCGGTGATGGTTACCTTTTACCAATTTGTGCGTAACGCGCTATTACAGTTAAATGGCGCCCTTAACCCTGAGATCCCGCTCGTATCAATCCAATCTGCCGAGGCTATTCGAAAGAAGTCGGGTCGTACAGAGTTCCAACGCGGGATTTTGTTTCGGGATCCAGAAGGTAGGTTGTTAGTCAAGTCGACTGGTAGTCAGGGTGCGGGCATTCTGCGCTCGATGAGCGAAGCAGATTGCTTCATGATTCTTCATCACCATCAAGGCAATATTGCCCCCGGAGACTGGGTGGATGTAGAGATTTTTGATGGACTGCTTTAAGATTGCAGGATCATGAAATTCACTAAAAAAGAAATTGTCTTCTTAGACCCAATGCATACCGCCAAAACTCTTGTTTTGGTCTACCTATGCTTCTCCGTACCCATCGTTTTATTAGCCCTTTTTGTAGCCTTTATTCGAGATGGCTCGATGCCCGGGTTTACTGTGATCTCAGCACTTATTTTGAACGCTGTTCTGGGCTTTGGACTTCTTTGGATCGCATGTAAAGTCTACAACTGGGTTGCCCAAAAATTTGGGGGTATTGAGTTAGCCCTTAAAGAACTATCTGAAGAGACTGACGATATCCAGTAAGGTATTTTTGTGTACCCTATTTCTTCCAGAGCTCGGTATTAATTAAACTGGGTGGCTTCTCACCCGCTAATGCTGCTCGCAAATTACGAACTGCTAAGTTAATCATTGCGCGCCGAGTCTTCTCAGTGGCACTCGCAATATGTGGGGCTAGTACCACATTGCTTAACTTCAAGAGCTCAGGATGAACCTTCGGCTCTCCCTCGTATACATCTAAGCCAGCAGCAAAGATTTTTTTTGCCTTCAGGGCTTCTGCCAGAGCGGCATCATCCACAATACCGCCGCGCGCAATATTAACAAGCGTTGCTGTGGATTTCATCAACGCAATTTCTTTTGCGCCAATCAGATGATGGCTTTCTGCAGAATAGGGGACAACTAAAACCACATGGTCTGCTTCGCGTAATAAGGTCTCCTTATCAACGTAACGAGCTCCACAGGCTTTCTCATCGGACTCACTTAGGCGCTTACGATTGTGATAGATCACATTCATACCAAAACCAAGTCCACGCTTCGCAATTCCTTGTCCAATTCTGCCCATACCAATAATGCCAAGGGTGGTGTGATGCAAATCCATCCCCAATGGGTTGTATACGATGGACATCTTGTCCCACTGGCCATTACGAATCCAATGCTCAGACTCCGTGATACGTCTAGCAGCAGCCATCATCAACGCAAAGCCAAAGTCTGCCGTACTATCCGTTAAAACATCTGGGGTATTCGTTGCCATCACCCCAGCTGTGGTCATTGCTGGCACATCAAAATTGTTATAACCCACCGAGATATTGGCCACAATTTTTAGATTCTTTGCATCCGCCAGGGCATTTTGATCGATTCGCTCACTTCCGAATACCAGTGCGCCCGCAACTTGTGCAAGCTCTTTGCGTAAGTTATCTGGGGAGAAGACCTCATCGGCCTGATTGGACTTCACCTCAAAGCTCTCCTCTAAGCTTGCTAAGGCATCTGGAAAAATAGCTCTGGCGACAAGAATTCGTGGTTTAGTGGACATAGGATTCAATAGAAAATGAGGTAAAAGGCTCGGAAGCAAAACTTTACACCATTTGGGCTAAAATCAATTCAGAGGCAATAATCTGTTGTATTGCTTGGTTTATATCCTTAAACAATCGTCGTAGAGCCAAATCATGACTTACGTTGTTACTGAATCTTGTATCCGTTGTAAATACACCGATTGCGTGGACGTCTGTCCAGTTGACTGTTTTCGTGAGGGGCCCAACTTCCTAACAATCGATCCTAATGAATGCATCGATTGTGCAGTTTGCGTCCCAGAGTGTCCTGTCAATGCAATTTATGCAGAGGACGATGTGCCTGGTGACCAGCAACAATTTATCAAAATGAATATGGAGCTTGCCAAACAGTGGCCATCCATCACCAAATCAAAGGCTCCACTGCCAGATGCAGATGATTGGAAGGATGTAAAGAGCAAGCTTGAGCATCTCGAAAAATAATCCTCGCCAACGCTCCATTCACTGAGCCTTTTCTATGCGCCAATTTCATGACTTAATGCGCCATGTCCTTGATCATGGGGCAAAGAAATCAGATCGTACTGGTACGGGCACTTTATCGGTCTTTGGTCATCAAATGCGCTTTGATTTATCAGAAGGTTTTCCTCTGGTCACCACGAAGAAACTTCACCTCAAATCCATTGTGTATGAACTCCTTTGGTTTCTAAGTGGTAATACTAATAATCAATGGCTCAAGGAACGCGGAGTCTCTATCTGGGATGAATGGGCGGCACCTGATGGTGATCTTGGCCCGGTCTATGGCTACCAATGGCGCTCTTGGCCAGCACCGAATGGGCAACATATTGACCAGATCAAGGAGATTATTCAGACCATTAAAACCAATCCCGACTCACGACGCATTATTGTGTCGGCCTGGAACGTGGCAGATATCCCCAAGATGGCGCTAGCGCCCTGCCATGCATTCTTCCAGTTTTATGTGGCCGATGGTAAGTTATCGTGTCAACTCTATCAGCGCAGCGCAGATATATTTTTAGGTGTACCTTTTAATATTGCTAGCTATGCATTGCTGACCCATATGGTGGCGCAGCAATGCAGTCTTGATGTCGGTGAGTTCATTTGGACTGGTGGTGATTGCCATCTGTACAGCAATCACCTCGAGCAGGTTGAGTTACAGCTATCTCGAAAGCCATACTCTCTTCCCCAATTAAAAATCCATCGTAAGCCCGATAGTATTTTTGACTACCAATTTGAGGACTTTGAAATTGTGGGCTATGAATCCCACCCCCACATCAAAGCTCCAGTTGCAGTTTGAGCTAATTAGCCCATGAGTACACCTGCTATTTCAATGATCGTGGCGCGCTCTCGTAATCATGTCATTGGCAAAGATAATCAAATGCCATGGAAAATATCGGCTGATTTACAGTTCTTCAAAAAAGTAACCATGGGATACCCCATCATTATGGGTCGCAAAACCTGGGAATCAATTGGTAGGCCTTTGCCGGGTCGGCGCAATGTAGTGGTGAGTCGTAACACCAATTACTCAGCAATCGGTGCTGAATTGGTTGGTTCCTTAGATCAGGCTTTAGAGTTGTTAAAAGAATTTAAGCGTGTCTTTGTTATTGGTGGTCAGCAATTATTTACCCAAGCCTTCCCTCAAGCCGATGAGCTCTTCATTACTGAGATTGAAATTCAGGTCGATGGTGATACGTATTTTGAAATTCCAGATCCCAATGACTGGCAAGAGGCAGAACGCATCTTAGAAAGTGAGGGCGATATTCAGTTTGCCTATGTGACTCTTCGACGAAAGGCAGTCTAATTACTTTCCACCAATCGTCATTGAGCCCAGCAAAATTGATCCAGTCTCTTTAGTTCCCCGAATAATCGTGTCATCGCCCACCGCCTGAATATCCATCAACATTTCTTTTAAGTTACCAGCGATAGTGATTTCTTCAACAGGATGTTGGATGATGCCGTTTTCGACCCAATAACCAAATGCCCCTCGCGAGTAATCTCCCGTCACATAGTTGACCCCTTGGCCCATCAGCTCTGTTACCAACAGGCCGGTTCCCATTTCTTTTAATAAACCTGGCAAGCCTCCAGATGGGGTATGCATACTATGCAACTTCAGATGATGTGCGCCTCCTGCATTACCGGTAGTTTGCATACCCAACTTTCTGGCTGAGTAGGTAGACAAGAAATAGCCTTGCAATTCTCCTTTGGATATCACCGACCGAGCTTTAGTGCGGACACCCTCTTCATCAAACGGTGCGCTTCCACTCATTCGCTTTAGGTGGGGCAACTCAAACAGGTCGATATGCTTTGGCATTACTTGCTTCCCCAGGCTATCGAGCAAAAAACTAGAACGACGATACAAAGCACCACCTGAGGTTGCTTGGACCAAAGAGCCAATCAGACCGACTGCGATCGGGGCTTCAAAGATCACTGGGCAACGCCGTGTTGTTAACGATTTTGCATTTAGCTTTGCCAATGCTCGTTGGGCAGCATACCGACCAATCAAAGAGGGGTTTGCTAACTCACTCGCAATGCGAGAAGTGCTGTACCAATCATCGCGTTGCATCGCACTAGAATTTTTAGAGGAACTGGCAATGGGGGCGCAGGATATGAAATGCCTTGAATAAGGATATCCACCCATAAAACCATTACTGGTTCCCAGCATAAAGTGCGCCTGATGGGCAGATACCGATGCCCCATCACTGTTCAGGATTGCTTTATCGACTGCAAATGCTGCCTTTTCTGCTTTACGAGCGATCTGAATCGCCTCTTTAGTATCTAGATCCCAAGGATGAAATAAATCAAGATCCTGAGGGTTCTGCTCTAAAAGATCTGGCTCGGCCAAACCAGCGCAATCATCTTCTGCAGTGTGTTGGGCAATATGAAAAGCCGCCTCTACCGTTAAACGTAATGAGTCTGGAGAAAAATCGCTGGTACTGGCATTACCTCGGCGCTGACCTAGATAGATGCTTACGCCCACCTGCTTATCAACACTTTGCTCAATGGTTTCTACTTCACCCTTGCGGACCGTTACAGAGAGACCTTGACCCTCGGAGATTTCTGCGGCGGCGTCTGAAGCCCCAACGCGCTTGGCTTCTGCCAAAATAAAGTCAATAATGATCCTAAATTGATCCGGAGAATATGCAAACATTCCTCAATGATAGCTAGAATATGTCCATGAAGCATCAAAACCCTTTTCATCGAAATAGCCCTAATGAGGTAAAGATTGGTTTGGTATCGATTTCTGATCGTGCCAGCCAAGGGGTATATGTCGATGAAGGCATCCCTTCCTTAAAAAATTGGCTTGGCAAGGTGATCACCACTCCAGTCGTGTTCCATGAGCGCCTTATTCCGGATGAGGCCGAGCACATTTCATCCTCATTGATCGAGTTGGTTGATGAGTTGGGGTGTGATTTGGTATTGACTACCGGTGGCACAGGCCCGTCGCGACGTGATGTGACACCGGAAGCCACTCTGGATGTGGGAACTCGTGAAATGCCAGGATTTGGCGAGCAGATGCGGCAAATTAGCCTTCATTTTGTGCCCACCGCCATTCTCTCTCGTCAAGTTGCTGTATTACGAGAGATTGAGAATCATGCTGCATTGATTATGAATCTTCCTGGGCAACCAAAGTCGATTCAGGAGACTTTAGAAGGCTTGAAAGATGCTGATGGCAAAGTGCTTGCCCACGGTATTTTTGCTGCTGTACCCTATTGCATCGATTTAATCGGCGGGCCTTGTATTGAAACGGATGAGGCGATTGTGAAAGCGTTCCGTCCAAAGAAAAAGAAGTAGCGCTAACAGTCTTTCATTATCTCTTCTAAACATTAGTTTTGAGAGGGAATAAAGAATCGCTCGCGATAGTATTTGAGCTCTTCAATCGATTCCATAATATCGGCTAAGGCAGTATGGGCTTGTTGCTTATTAAATCCCTTCACAAGCTCCGGTTGCCAGCGTTTACATAGCTCCTTCACAGTCGATACATCGACATTCCGGTAATGAAAATAACTCTCTAGCTTTGGCATATAGCGAGCCATAAACCGCCGGTCTTGGCAGATCGAGTTACCGCACATCGGCGCAGTATTGGCTTTGACGTATTGCTTTAGAAAAGCGATGCATTGCTCTTCCACCGCCCCCTCATCTAAATCAGATGCCCTAACCTTATCCACTAAGCCCGATTTGGTGTGAGTGCCAGTATTCCAAGCGTCCATGCTGCCAAGAACCTCATTAGCTTGATGAACCACCCATACCGGGGCGGTAGCAATGATATTTAGGTGGGCATCGGTCACAATCATGGCGATCTCTAATATACGGTCAGAATCAGGCTTTAATCCCGACATCTCCATATCTACCCAAATCATGGGTTCTGCGCTATTACCAGACCCCTTATTTTCCGTACTCATCTTTATAATGACTCCATGACCTTTACATATCTATTTATTCTGGCTTTAGTCCTTAGCGTTGGTTTACGCCATTGGCTCGCAATGCGCCAAATTCGCCATGTCGCCAACCATCGCGCTAGTGTACCTAATGAATTCGCCCATACGATCAGTTTAGTGGATCATCAAAAGGCAGCTGACTATACGATTGCTAAATTACGTCTTGGCCTGATTGAAAACTTCTTTGCTGCTTTTGTATTAATTGCATTCACTCTATTGGGCGGACTAGAGCTTCTCAATCAAATGCTAATCGATCTTTTGGGTCCAGGCACTTTGCAACAGATGGCTTTGTTGATATCTATATTTTTAATCTCGGGCATTTTGGATTTACCTTTTACCTGGAAAAAACAATTTGGTATTGAGGCTGCCTATGGCTTTAACCGAATGACCCCTGCTCTCTTTTGGCTGGACATGATCAAAGGTGTCGCATTAGCCTCGGCCCTTGGGCTTCCTCTTCTCTGGTTGGTCTTGGAGTTGATGTCTAGTAGTGGGCCCTACTGGTGGCTATGGACCTGGATTGTCTGGACCGCTTTTAATGCTCTTCTTCTTTGGCTCTTTCCTACCTTTATTGCACCCCTGTTTAATAAGTTCAAGGCCTTAGAAGATGGCCCCCTGAAAGCACAAATCGAGCGTCTCTTAGAACGTTGTGATTTTGCTAGTCAAGGTTTATATGTGATGGATGGTAGCAAACGAAGTGCGCATGGCAATGCTTATTTCACAGGCATCGGTAAGGCAAAGCGGATTGTGTTCTTTGACACTTTGATTGAGAAGCTTGAGCCACTAGAAGTAGAGGCTGTTCTTGCCCATGAGCTTGGTCACTTTAAACGTCAACATATTCGTAAGCGTTTACTAGTCTCATTTGCCCTGAGCTTTGTCATGCTGGCTATTTTGGGCTGGGTGAGCTCACAGCCGTGGTTCTATCTCGGTCTTGGTGTCAGCCCCGATCTCAATGGCTATAACGGCGGTCTAGCCTTGGCTTTGTTTATGTTGGTTGCCCCTGTATTTAGTTTCTTCTTTACTCCATTAGGAAGCCTGGCGTCTCGCAAACATGAATACGAAGCTGATCACTTTGCTGCCCAAAAATCTTCGGCGAGCGCATTAATTTCTGCTCTAGTAAAACTCTATCAAGATAATGCCTCGACCCTAACCCCTGATCCGCTCTATACCGCGTTCTATAGCTCCCATCCTCCTGCGCCCCTGCGGATTGCGCATTTACAACGATTTGCATGAGCGGTGTTTGCTGATGGGCCAATTTCGTGCCCTGCTAAGCGCTTCCTACGGGAGACATTACTTAGCGCAAACTATTCAGGCGGATGGCTCCCATGCTGGGCCCTTAATACAAGTTAGCACACCGGCTAAGCGCCACGTCGGCGCTGTCGGTGATATCTTGATTCTGGAGGAGACAGGTCCAAATCAGGCACGAATTATCGAAATCGAGAAGCGCAAGAACTTACTTTATCGATCAGACGCATTTAAGAGTAAATCGATTGCAGCGAATGTTGACCAGATTCTGGTGGTGCTTGCAACTGCTCCGGCTTTCTCACCCGATCTCCTAGGACGCGCTGTAGTTGCTGCTGAGCTAGATCAAATTGAACTGCGCATCATCCTGAATAAATGCGATCTGCAGGATCAATTAACGATTGCGCGACGAGGTCTTGTTCCATATCAAAACATGGGCTATCCAGTCCACGAGGTCTCGGCTAAATTTGATCCCCAATCACTTGAGGGTCTCCAACCTTTCTTGAAAGGAAAGGTATCGGTATTGGTTGGGCAATCTGGCATGGGTAAGTCGACTTTACTGAATAGTTGGGCACCAAATGCGGCCGCTCTCACACAAGAATATTCCTTAAAACTGGATAGCGGTAAGCACACCACCACAGCATGCCGTTACTTTGATTTACCCGAGTGGTCTCGCAATCAAGCGCATTTAGGGGGGATGATTGACTCACCCGGTTTTCAAGAATTTGGTCTTGCCCATCTCTCTGAAAGCCAACTACAGCATGCCTTTAGAGAGTTCAAGCCTTTGCTGGGTAAATGTCGCTTCCATAACTGTAAGCATGATAGCGAGCCTGGATGCGTGATCCAGGAGGCTGTTCTTGCGGGTGAGATTGCTGCAGAACGTCTAGCGCTTTTTAAACAGTTGCTATCGGACTCTAAAACCGCAGATATTCAACTGCAGGGTTTTAGCCAAGCCAAAGAGCGATGGTCAACATCGCCAAAACCACCATACAAACGATAAGGGCTCGCCACACCAAGCCGATAGCTGATCTCATGGAGTGTTCGCTAGGCTCTTTCCCAATCTCATAGACGGGCGGCTCACCCGTCTCAGCTCTAGATAGGGCCTCATCACTGGTCGGCTCTCGTAATGGTTCACCCAGACGGACACCCAAGGCACCACTACCAGATGCCAGTAATACTGCACTTAAAGGGTCCGACCACTTACTTGTTAAATTACGCCACGCATAGACCGAGTCCTCAAAATTACCAACGATGGCAAAACTCATGGCACTCAAGCGAACAGGCAACCAATCTAATATATAAAAAAAGTGTTTTGCTGCTTCGGATAAATTAAACCCATATTGCTCCCAACGCAAAGAGGCCTTATCCGCCAAGCGATATAGAACAACGCCCGCAGGGCCAATTGGTACTAAGAACCAGAAAAAGACCCCAAAAACATGGCGATGGGCGCCAATAATTGCCCTCTCGAGCGCTACCGCAATAATCTCAGTCTTTGATAAATGGGTAACATCAATATCATCCCCCAACCAGCTTTGGAGAGCAGCACGGGCTGCCGGCACATCATGGTTTTGAATGGCTTCATGGACCTCTGTAAAGGAATGACTAAATTGTCTAAACCCAAAAAAGAGATAAACGATGATGATGTTCCAGACGAAGGCTAATAAGGGATGAGCCACAAACGCTACGACATAAATAGCAAACACAAAAATAGTAGGCAAGCCAAAGCCCACTAAACAAGCTAACCGAGCACCCACTGGTGTTGCCCCATCTGCAGACTTGCCACCAAACTCCTTGGCAACCCAATCAAGCCATGCAAGGCTCGCCCTCCGGATCCAATGGGATGAGGTAACTGGCCGATATTGTTCGGCAATTAGAGCGAAGAGGATAGAAAAAAAGGTCATGCTTTTAATAGATGATATAGATTTCGTAACATTCCAGCGGTGGCGCCCCAAATGAACCGCTCCGCATAGGGCATTGCATAAAAGCGGCGTGAGCCCTCTGTACTTTGCCATACCCGGATCTCATGATTAGCAGGATCCATTAAGAAACGTAAAGGGACCTCAAATACATCTGCGACTTCAAAGGGATCTGGCCGATATTGCGAAACGGGTTTCACCAAAGCAACCACTGGGGTAACCTGATAGCCCGAGACCGTAAGATATTCTGGTAAAGAGCCAATCACCTCGACATTCTGACTGGGAAGCCCAATTTCTTCCTCGCTTTCCCGAATTGCAGTTGCAACAATAGAAGCATCCCCCTCATCCATTCGTCCCCCAGGAAAACTAATCTGACCCGCGTGATCATGCAAATGATCGGTACGTTGGGTTAATAAAACATGCAGTCCATTTGACTGCATTACCAGGGGCATTAGAACCGCCGCCTTCGTTATCGCGCCCTGCTCTTGCTTGCGGGCGATGATATTGCTTGCCAATACATGGCGGTTTTCATCGGTAATCTCAGGGGTCCATGTGGGTGAAGTCTCAAACTGAGCACGCAGCCCATCCTCACAAAATAAAGCTTCGGGTACTGGCTTTTGGCCAATGCAACGACGATCAATCGGCACTAAGCGGGGATCGAATCCGGGGGGTGCAGCCAAGCTTTTTTTGAGGGAGTCCAGAGTATTCGACATGGATCCATTTTAGGTGATTTAAGAAAACAAAAAGGCGACCGAGGTCGCCTTGATGCACATAAGAGTGAGATTACTCTGCGGCTGTCTCGGCAACTGTTTCTTTAACACGCGCCTTGAGCTTCTCTTTAATACGAGCAGACTTACCAGAGCGATCGCGCAAGTAATACAACTTCGCACGACGTACATCACCACGACGCTTCACTTCGATGCTAGCGATTAATGGTGAATAAGTTTGAAAAGTACGCTCCACACCTTCGCCAGATGAAATCTTGCGAACGATGAAACTAGAATTCAGGCCACGGTTGCGCTTGGCAATCACAACGCCCTCAAAAGCCTGAGCACGTTTACGACTACCTTCAACCACGTTTACACTGACTACAACGGTATCGCCGGGTGCAAAACTTGGAATCGTTTTGTTGGCGGTTAGACGAGCAATTTCTTCTTGCTCGATTTTTTGGATCAAGTTCATTACAACTCCTTAGGCATCATGTTGGCGTTAATCCCGTGATCAATCAGCGGGCCCAATAGAGGATGCAGTTAAAACAACTAAGCCAAACCAATATTTTTATTACTCTGAGAGTTTCTTTAAAAACAGCTCATCGTCTTGGTTTAGCAACCCATTTGCGCGCGCAGCCTCAATGAGGTCTGGACGACGCTTTAACGTCAGCTCTAAAGACCTTTGCCGACGCCAATCCATTATTTTAGCGTGATGTCCGCCTAAAAGCACGTCTGGAACGCATAAATTTTCATAAATTTCAGGCCGGGTATAGTGCGGATGGTCTAAAAGGCCATTAACAAAACTATCTTGTAAGGCTGAATTCTCGTCCCCCAACGCCCCTGGAATCAAGCGAATCATGGCATCCATAACCGCCATGGCAGGGATTTCACCTCCGGAAAGTACAAAATCGCCGATGGATAGCTCAAAATCCACATTTCGGTCAATAAAACGCTGGTCTACTGCCTCATATCGTCCACAAATTAGCGTTAAGTTACTGTATTTAAGCATATCTGTTGCTAACTTCTGCGAAAATGTCTTTCCTTGAGGGCTTAAAAGACAAACTGGACCGGACTCTATCCCAGATTGTTGATGGGATTTCTGAATCGCCGCCAAGGTCTCCTCAAGCGGCTTAATGAGCATGACCATACCAGGCCCTCCCCCATAAGCACGATCATCGACTGTTTTACGAGGATCCTCACAAAAATCTCTTATATTCCATGTACTTACAGTTGTAAGTCCGTGCTCACATGCTCGCCCAGTTACCCCACTTTTTGTCAAAGCGGTGAACATTTCAGGAAAAAGAGTGACAACATCAAAATGCATACGGGCCTTCAAATTACTTATTTGCTCCAATTGGCTTGCCAGGCAACCACTATGGTTCCAACGCCCCCGGCATCGCTAGCCTGAAGATCTACTGACTTTACAAGATCGGGCACAAAGGGGATCAGTTCCTTCCCCACGGTCATGACTGGATGGGCGCCATATTCAGCGATCTCATCAACGAAACCAAGTTCAGCGCCCTCCTCATTCAGCACCCTGCAACCAATCAGATCAATCCAGTAATAGGTACCTTGCTCCGTCTTGGGGAAGCTAGTTCTAGGAAGCTTTAAGGACGAGCCCTTTAATAACAAAGCAGCATCACGATCGGTAACGCCCTCAAGAGCCATGACCACAAAACCGCTGTGTAATTTTGCCTGGTTGACTGTGTAGGTAGCATCGATTGAAGCGCCTCGAGCGCCATCCCGTTGCAAACAGATTTGCTTACATTGGAGAAGGGCTATAGGGTCAGGAGAGTAGGGGCGCACCTTAATGTGCCCCTTGAGGCCTTGGGCATCAAATACCTGCCCAAGCTCTATCAGGTCAGAAGGAGGCTGATGAATCACAACACCTCCATGAAAGCTCGTAAGCCTATGAATTAGGCTGCAGGATGGTCCTTGATTAAACGCTTAACGGTTGGGGAGATCTGAGCTCCAACGCCAGTCCAATAAGTTAAACGGTCCTGAGCAAGGCGCATTGCTTGCTCTTTCTCAGCTGCTTTTGGATTGAAATAACCTAAACGCTCAATGTAATTAGAGTCGCGACGATTACGTTTATCGGTAGCAACAATGCTGTAAAAAGGGCGCTTTTTTGAACCGCCGCGTGCGAGTCGAATGACGACCATATTTATTCCTTAAAATCCTAGTAATACGGGTTAATTAACTGGTTAAATACACCGACTGTCTGCAAAGGCAATGCAATAAGGTGTAGAGACCGCAGAAAACCTCATATTCTAGACGAAAACCCTTATAAACTCTACTAACTTACCAAACTATTATTAAAGATAACTATAAAAGTACATATAAATCAATAACTTATAAAAAAATATGCTTAAGCTTCTAACTCCTTTTGGTAAACGAATCCAACGATCCATCCTTTTGGTCTCGGGAGTCTGCTTTTTGGGGGCTTGCGCCAATATCACCCCCCCGTGCGCCGCCAAAAATACTCCCCCGGCTGCCGAGCTTAAAGGAACGCACTGGGAACTGTCTCGCTGGAATCTACCGCCCAATGCGATGGGTGAGGTTCGTCTTCGTTCATTACCAAATGATCAGGGTCAAAAAATCCAATTACAGTTCAGCGGCAATCGAATGAGCGGGTATAGCGCCTGCAATCGCTTTACGGCACAGATCGCAGAAGATACTCGGGGATTTCAGATTAATCAAATTGCTACAACACGCATGGCTTGCTCTACAGCACGAGAAGAAATCGAACGCGATTTCTTGTACCTCTTAAATGATTACAGAACGATTGCGCGCGATGGCGATCGCTTACTGATTATTGGGCCCAATCGTGAGGTCTTAAGCTTTTCTCAAATCAATCTTTCCTCCAAATGACGCAATCATTTCGATCTAAATTAAGGTTCTGCGCTCTGGGATTATTTTTGCCAGGGACTGGATTCAATTGCTTTTATCTCCAAGGCATGAAAAGCTTTTGGGCTTGGATGCAATTGCTTTCCTTGCTGGGTGGCGCCATGGGCTATTGGCTTCTACAACAAAATACTAGCTCATCAGGCGCCGCTTGGTTCTTACTGATCCTAGGGTTTATTGCTATCGAGGCAAGTTGGTTAACAACCATTGCATTTGGCTTACGCCCTGATGAAAAATGGGATGCGCAGTTCAATACTGAAGCTAAGGATAATCAAAAGACAGAGTCTGGATGGCCGGTGGTTATTTCCGTGATCCTGTCGTTAATCCTTGGAGCGGGAGTAATGATGATCTTCTTAGCAATTGGCTTTGAGCAGTTCTTCATGTATCAGATTGAAGAAGCCAGAAAAATTAGTCAGTAACTTTTACTAAATCGCAGCTGTTAACTCGGGTACCAAAGTAAATAAATCCCCCACTAAGCCATAATCGGCTACACCAAAGATCGGTGCGTCAGGATCTTTATTGATCGCCACAATTATTTTTGAGTCCTTCATTCCAGCCAAGTGCTGGATTGCTCCTGAGATACCAACCGCAATATATAGCTGTGGTGCAACGATTTTTCCAGTTTGACCAACCTGATAATCATTCGGCACATAACCTGCGTCTACGGCAGCGCGGGAGGCTCCGAGAGCAGCACCCAATTTATCAGCCAAAGGCTCAATTAATTCCTTATATTTCTCGGCAGAACCTAAGCCGCGCCCACCAGACACAATGATTTTGGCAGCGGATAACTCAGGTCGATCCGACTTTGTCAGTTCTCGCCCAATAAATTGAGATGCTTCATATGGATCTACAGGTTTAATCGACTCAATCACAGCCGAGCCACCCTCCGGGGCAGCCTCAAAATTTGTTGTGCGTACCGTGATTACTTTTTTAGCGTCACTCGATTGCACTGTTGCAATCGCATTACCTGCATAAATGGGGCGCTCAAATGTATCGCCTGAGACCACCCTCGTAATATCTGAAAGCTGAGCAATATCTAATTTGGCAGCAACACGAGGCATCACACTTTTTCCGTGAGCAGTGGCGGGTGCCAAGAAATAATCATAATCCGAGGCCAGAGCAATCATTTGTTCGGCAACAGACTCTGGTAGTTGATCTATAAACTGTGTTGCATCGGCATGCAAAACTTTACGGATACCAGCAATACCTGCTGCAGCTTGAGCAATAGCCCCAGCATTGCTACCGATTAACAACAGATCAACCTCAGGGCTGCAAAGCTTTGCTGCACTCACAGCATGATGGGTAGCCGCTTTTAAAGAATGATGGTCATGTTCGACCAGAACTAAAGCAGCCATTTATAGAACCTTTGCTTCGTTTTTTAATTTATCGATCAGGCTAGCCACATCTGGTACTTTGATGCCTGCGGTGCGCTTTGGGGGCTCTTCCACCCGAATCGTTTTCAAACGAGGCGCAATATCAACCCCCAAATCCTCTGGCTTAAGAACATCTAGCTGCTTTTTCTTGGCCTTCATGATGTTTGGCAGAGTTACATACCGAGGCTCATTTAAGCGTAAATCAGTTGTGATCACGGCTGGCAATGAAATCGATACGGTCTCAAGGCCGCCATCCACCTCGCGAGTTACCTGAGCCTTGCCATCTGCAATGCTTACTTTTGAGGCAAAAGTTGCTTGGGGAAGGTTCAGTAAAGCCGCAAGCATTTGACCGGTCTGATTACTATCATCATCAATCGCTTGTTTTCCTAAAATAATCAGTTGTACTTGCTCTTTTTGGTAAATCGCTTGCAGTAATTTTGCAACTGCTAGCGGCTGGAGCTCGGTATCGGTTTCTAACAAAATAGCGCGGTCAGCGCCAATCGCGAGAGCGGTACGCAAGGTCTCTTGACACTGTTGAGGGCCGGCCGAGAAAACAATAACCTCACTGACGATGCCTGCCTCTTTAAGTCGAACCGCCTCTTCAACGGCGATCTCATCAAACGGGTTCATGCTCATCTTTACATTCGCAATATCAACCCCGGATTGATCTGACTTCACACGCACTTTGACGTTGTAATCAACAACTCGCTTAACGGCTACCAAGACCTTCATTTGCTACCTTTATCAACCAAATAAGTTCTTATTTTATCGCTATTTAGAGCTCAGCCAAGGTCTTCAAATGAGCAGCAACACTCCTACCCAATGCGGATAGGTTATAGCCACCCTCGAGGCAGCTAACAATTTTTCCATCGCAAGACTGATTGGCAACATTCATAAGCTGCTGTGTAATCCACACATAATCATCCTCTACTAAGCCCATTTGCCCCAAATCATCCTCTCGGTGGGCATCAAAGCCTGCGGAGATCATGATCAATTGAGGCTTGAACTCTTGCAGGCGCGGAATCCATATCTTACTAATCATCTCTCGAACAAGCTTTCCGCTTGTACTGGCTGGCAAGGGGATGTTCACCATATTATCCCCACCCTCCAAACCACTGTAGGGATAGAACGGGTGCTGAAAGAAGCTACACATGAGCACATGGGGATCATCGATAAATGCTGCTTCGGTACCGTTGCCATGATGTACATCAAAATCAATCACGGCAACTCGATCTAGGTCATACTGCTCAATCGCGTATCGAGTTGCAATGGCAATGGTATTAAAAACACAAAAGCCCATTGAACGATGGGGCTCTGCATGATGCCCTGGGGGGCGAACTGCACAAAAGGCGTTATTAACCTCGCCCTTCATCACTGCATCTACCGCTGCAATAGCAGCTCCAGCAGCACGCAAAGAGACATTCCAGGTTGAGCTGTTCATGATCGTATCACCATCGATCATGGCGTAGCCACTCGTTGGAGCCTTACTTTTTATGAATGCCAAGTGATCCTCGCTATGCACACGGGTAATATCAGCCTCAGTTGCCAGAGGTGGGTCAATTCGTTTTAAATGGCCATCTAAGCGACTCTGAATTAATTGATCTTCAATAGCTTGGATACGCTCGGGGCACTCGGGATGATGGCGCCCCATCTCGTGTTTCATAAAATCGGGATGACTGATATAGGCTGTCGTCATTTACTTGTCTCTCTTATATTTTGTATACAAATTACTACTTTGCTCACTAAACTAGCATCTCTATCAAAACTACTTCTATCTTAGCGCCAACTTGAGAACACTATCCTACCTATCGATTTTAGGGCTGAGCCTTATTTTGGGGGCCTGCGCCACCCCCATCCCCACTCCAATTACCCAAGAAGGTTCGGCCTCTACCAAATTAGAAGAGGTATCAGAACCTCCTATTGATCCAAAAACAGAGGCAAACTACCAAGAGCAGTTACGGGCATTAATCGCCGAGGTCTCCAAAAGTCAGTCAATTCCTCTAGAAAGCCTTGAACTGGGCTTTCGGGATAGCAAAAACTTAAGCCAGATTAAGAAACTCGTTGCCCCTCCTCCGGTCACTTTTCAGAAGAATTGGCGGGTTTATCGCAGTCGTTTTGTGGAACCCGTTCGGATTAAGGCAGGCCTCACCTTTATTGAACAAAACCGTTCAGCCTTAGTGGCAGCAGAGCAAGAAAGTGGGGTGCCCTATCAGGTCATTGCAGCCATTATTGGTGTTGAAACAATCTATGGCCGCCAAATGGGTAACTTTAGAGTGAAAGATGTCCTAACGAGCCTTTCCTTTGACTACCCAGAGGCTCCAAACCGACCTGCTCGTCAGGCCTTATTTAGGGATCAATTAAAAGATTTGATTGCCCTATGTTGGCGAGATGCGAATCGCAAACAAGAAGGCTTTAACCGCTGTCTTAATCAAAGTAGCTCCTACGCCGGTGCCATTGGCCTTCCACAATTTATGCCGGGCAGTATCTTGCAATTTGCTAAGGATGGCGATAACAACGGAATTATTGATTTGCGTAAAAGTAATAGAGATGCAATCTTTAGCGTAGCCAACTTTCTTAAAGTACATGGTTGGCAGGCTGGTATGCCAATCTACTTTCCCACCATAATCAATGAGCAGACGCGGCCCAAGATTATGGAGCTGGCGGATGGTCAACCCATTGCTAAATTAACGGTCAACCAGTTAATAGAGTTAGGCATCCTAGACCCTAAGCAAGGCGATCTTCTTCAAGGTGGGGTTGAATCCAACAGTAAGGCTCTTATTGTTGATCTTCCATCCCCTGGCAATGGACAGGATCCTGAAGTGGAATATGTCGTGGGTCTTGCCAACTTCTTGAGTATCGTCAACTACAACCGTAGCTATTTTTATGCACAGAGTGTTGCGGAGTTTGCAGAGTCGCTTGGCTATAGCAATAAAAGCGTCTTCCCCGTTCAGGAGCAAGGCACTCAAAAGCGAGCAAAGGAGCAGCAAAAGCCTAAGAAACAGGAAAAGAAAGTGAAAAAGCTTAAGAAGACTGAGAATCCTGCAAACTGAATTTATGCAGGAAATACGCCTGTCGATAAATAACGATCACCGCGATCACACACAATAAAGACAATCGTTGCGTTCTCAACTGTTCGTGCGACACGCAATGCAATTACCAATGCGCCGGCTGCTGAGATTCCACAGAAAATCCCTTCCTCTTTAGCCATACGACGTGCCATCTCTTCAGCTTCAGCCTGGGTCACATACTCAATACGATCTACCCGCTCCCCTTGATAGATTTTAGGAAGGTATGCTGGAGCCCATTTACGAATCCCCGGAATTTGGGAACCATCCTCCGGCTGCCCACCAATAATTTGTATCTCGGGATTCATTGACTTTAGGTAAGTGGAGACCCCAGTAATGGTTCCCGTCGTTCCCATCGCCGACACAAAATGAGTTATTTGCCCATGTGTATCACGCCAGATCTCGGGGCCGGTGGTTTCAATATGAGCGCGGGGATTATCTGTATTAGCAAATTGATCCAGAAGTTTGCCGCGCCCTTCTTTTTGTAATTGCTCGGCATAATCACGGGCTAACTCCATGCCTCCAGAACTAGAGGTCAAAATTAACTCGGCCCCATAAGCCGCCATACTCTGCCTACGCTCTAGACTTTGATTCTCAGGCATGACCAAAATAATTTTGTAACCTAACATTGCGCCAACCATGGCGATTGCAATCCCTGTATTACCACTGGTGGCCTCAATTAAGGTATCACCAGGCTTAATGTCACCGCGCTCTTGTGCATGCAAGATCATTGAAAGTGCGGGGCGGTCTTTCACCGACCCCGCAGGATTATTACCTTCTAATTTGCCCAGAATGATATTGCCACGGCGCTCATTCTCCATTCCTGGAATACGCTGTAAGCGAACCAAGGGAGTATTCCCAATGGTTTGAGAAATGGTTGGATATGGGGAATGAGCAGGGTTTGGTTGGGTCATAAACCCATTTTAGCCACAAGCAAATAAATCGGTAAATTTACTCAAAACCGTTTACGCGCACTCGGCTTCTCGGTCTCAGTCTGAGGCGCTTTAGCTTGGCTCTTGGAACTTCTCCGGTTTGATCGTGACTCTGTACGCACATTACTTTTGGTCTCACGATACCCGCTCTGTCCCTCAATCTTTAAACCATTCTCCATCAGCTTACCAACCGATCGCTCACCAATGCCGCGCACCCGTGAATGCAAATCATAGGAATCGTAAAAGGCGCCACCCTTCTCACGCTCCGCAATTATTGCTTTAGCCTTTGATGGCCCTAAACCACGAATACTTTCGAGCTCTGACTGGCTAGCAGTGTTCACATTAATAGGACTTGAATGCGCATAGTTCATACAAAGTGGCGCAGCAAGCGCTAACGCAATCATCCAAATAGCTGATTTTTTGGATAAGCTATTTTTAGATGTATTGATAAGTGCTGATAAACCCATATTTTCTCCTTGAGTGTTAACGAAATTCCCATGACAAAAAGACATGGTCTTCCTCAACGCTAGGAAATAGATTGTGTTGACTAAAAAAAGGGTTTAGAGAGGATTAGCCAGAAAATCAGAATTCGCTGACAGCCAAGCGATGTATCGGCTGACACCCTCCTCAACATTTAGGAAGTCTGCTGAATAACCCGCAGTCCGCAATTGAGTAAGGTCGGCCTGGGTAAAACATTGATACTTACCGCGTAAGTCATCCGGGAATGGAATGTACTGAATCAGACCCGCTTTTACTAACTCTGTTAAAGGTAATGCATTCTCACCTTTTAATTTACGCATTGCATTGACAGTAGCAATGGCTACATCATTAAAGGGTTGCGCTCTTCCCGTTCCTAAATTAAAGATACCGCTCTTCTCAGGATGATCAAGAAAGAACATATTGACCTTTACGACATCCTCAACTGAGACAAAGTCTCGAGCCTGCTGACCTGCTGCATAACCTCCATACTCACCAAAGAGTTTTACAGTTTGATTGGTCTTAAATTGGTGATAGTGATGAAATGCTACGGAAGCCATGCGACCCTTGTGAGATTCACGTGGGCCATAGACATTGAAATACCGAAAACCAACAACTTGGGCGGTTGGCGCTCTCTCAGCAAAACGAGCACGCATATACTGATCAAATAAAAATTTAGAGTAGCCGTAAATATTCAAAGGCTTCTCATGTTGTCGTTGCTCCACAAAAACATCCGATCCGCCATAGGTTGCCGCAGATGAGGCATATAAAAATGGAACTTTTTGTGTAGTGCAAATCTCATATAGATTGACGGAGTACTGATAATTATTATTCATCATAAAAACACCATCCGTTTCCATGGTGTCAGAACAGGCACCCTCATGAAAGACTGCCTTTACCTTCCCAAACCAGCCCTCATCAAATCCTTCTAAGAAATCGTTTTTGTCGATGTAATCAGCAATATCAAGATCAGCTAAATTGCGATATTTATCAGCAGGACGCAAATCGTCAACAGCGATAATATTTTTTTCGCCACGAGCATTCAGTGCCCGCACAATATTTGCGCCTACAAAACCAGCTGCGCCAGTTACGATATATGTCACTGAAGCTCCTCTGCGGAAACGGTTGCTGTACCCAGCTTACCCACCACTATACCGCCTGCACGATTTGCTAATGCCATCGCACGCTCAAGTGGCCAACCGGCTGCCATAGCTACTGCCAGGGTAGCGATCACGGTATCTCCAGCACCCGAGACATCAAATACCTCACGCGCCTGAGCGCGAACATGTTCCGTACCCTTTTCGGTAAAGAGAGTCATGCCCTCTTCCGAGCGGGTCAATAGCAATGCACTAAGCTCTAGTTCTTGACGCAAGGACTGAGCCCTTTTTGTAAGATCAGCCTCATCACTCCATTGCCCAATCACCTGACGCAACTCACTCCGATTGGGAGTTAAAACCGTAGCGCCTTTGTATTTGCTATAAGCATCACCCTTAGGATCGACTAAAACTAGTTTCTTATTCGCCTTCGCAAGAGCAATCATGGCGGACACTTGCTCTAATGCGCCTTTGCCATAATCAGACAAAATGACGACATCTACTTGGGGCAGCAAACTCTCAAAACGTTTTAGTTTCTCATCCAAGGAGTTTTGACTGGGCGTCTCTTCAAAGTCGAGACGAATGAGCTGCTGCTGTCTAGCAATTACTCGCAGCTTAACTGTAGTAGGTACCTTACTATCAGCTTGTAATTGACTTTGGACACCACTTTCTTGGAGTAACTGCTCAACCCGCTTACCAGCCTCATCTTGACCAATAACACCGAGGATCGTGGTTTTCGCACCCAAGGCAGAGGCATTGCGAGCCACGTTGGCAGCACCGCCTAAACGTTCATCAATTTTTGCGACCTGGACCACTGGCACCGGGGCTTCGGGTGAGATGCGTCCAGTATCTCCAAACCAATAACGATCTAGCATGACATCACCCACCACTAGCAAGCGCGCCTTACTAAATTGATTGCGATCGGCTTTTTCTATAGTCAATTTGGGCTCTTTATTAATTCAACATCCTAATTATGCCGACCAATGCCTTGATACTCAAAACCGAGCTCTTTCATAGTTTGGGGCTCATATAAATTACGTCCATCAAAAATGATGGGGGTATTCATCTTCTGTTTTAGTATCTCAAAATCAGGGCTTCTAAACGCTTTCCACTCGGTCACAATAATCAGAGCGCTAGCTTGGTCCAGAGCATCTTCTGGAGCCTTTACCATCTTTACTTGATCCAAAAACTTAGGGTGCGACTTAAAGTCAAGCTCCAGACAGCGCTGCGCCTCTGGCATGGCTACAGGATCGTGCGCCAAAATATTAGCGCCTCGTTTGACCAACTCAGAGATGATCAAACGACTGGGTGCCTCACGCATATCATCGGTATTCGGTTTAAATGCCAAACCCCAAAGAGCAAATTGGTGGCCCTTTAGGTTCTCCCCGAATCGCTTAACGATCTTCTCAATCAGGATCGTTTTTTGAGCTTGATTCACAGACTCAACAGCTTCCAGAATCTTTAGATCACGTCCATATTGGTGTGCAGTTTGAGAAAGTGCCGAAACATCCTTCGGAAAACAAGAGCCGCCATATCCTGTACCTGCATATAAAAAACCATAACCAATGCGAGAGTCTGAACCAATCCCTTGGCGAACTGCCTCAATATCAGCGCCAACTTCATCTGCCAAATTGGCTAACTCATTCATAAATGAGATTCGGGTGGCTAGCATGGCATTCGCAGCATACTTTGTTAACTCTGCACTTTTTACATCCATATAATAAGTACGCTCATGATGACGATTGAAGGGCGAATAGAGCTTGCGCATCATTTCCTTGGCCCGCAATCCCGCTGGATCTGCATTGGTGCCAATCACGATTCGATCAGGACGCATAAAGTCTTCTACAGCAGCGCCCTCTTTTAAAAACTCAGGATTTGAAACCACTGAACACAAAGCAGGATCAAGATTTCGTTTCTTAAGCTCTTCTTGTATAGCAGTGGTTACCTTTTCTGCAGTACCAACCGGCACAGTAGATTTATCCACAATTACCTTTGGGCCAGTCATGTGCTTACCAATATTACGAGCGGCAGCGATCACATACTGCAAATCAGCAGAACCATCTTCATCGGGGGGTGTGCCTACCGCAATAAATTGGATATCGCCATGCGCCACTGCGGCTGCTACATCGGTAGAAAACTGAATACGTCCCGCAGCACGATTACGGGCGATCATCTCTTGCAGACCAGGCTCATAAATGGGGACGCCGCCAGAGTTCAAGATATCAATCTTATTTTGATCAATATCTAAACAAAAAATCGTATTACCAAGCTCTGCTAAGCAAGCTCCAGTAACAAGCCCCACATATCCACTTCCAACAATCGTTACCTTCAATTAAGCTCCTTAAAACCCTCGTGAATTCATTCCTTAACTACCGCTTATTATTCCTAACAATTTTGAATCATTTCTTACATAGACGGGCCACTTGGTACAGCGCCTTCACTCCGCCTTGGAGAATACGCTTCCCAATGATTGCAGCCTGGGCACTGCCAATAAAAACGTCGAGCTCTAAAGCCACAATTGCCGCAGGTATAACGCGCTAGGGCTGTCGTGCGCTGTTTGAGTAAACCCAAGGTGGATTTCAAATCAGCGACTCGGCTTTCAGGCCCGGAGGCCTCGGCAAGTACTAAACGCGTCTCTGCTAATTTTGAGAGTGCGCTCAAGGTAGGTGAATGTTGCATCACCTCTACTAGCATTTTCTCAGCGGCTTGTGCGCCACGTATTTGCATAACATGCCTATGCGCAATATCTAACAACTCTCCAATCGCTTGGGTCTTTAATAGAGCCAATAATTGGTCTAAGCCTGTATCGGCCTGACTCACTGCAGAATGTGCAGCCATCCAGCGATCAGCCACTAAATGCATAAAAGCAGGACTCTCTTTGGCAACAACCCCCCAAACCTCGATAGCCTGTAATGGACGTTCCATTGCCAGAAAGTAATCGCCTTGCAAAATAAGAGCGCGGGCTTGATTCGGGATCGCTTGTAAGGCATGGTTAATACTTGTTTCAGCCTCTGCCATGTCTTTACGTCTTAAGGCTTCCTGTGCGATCTCACAGTAAAACTGGGCAATCTCTAGTTGATGGCTTTTGTCTTGCAAACCTTGGAGTTCTGTAGCCGCAATGATTGCTTTTTTCCAATCCTTCTCAACCTGATACATCTCCAACAAACTCTCTTTTGCTGGAATGGCATATTTACCCTGCCCCACCTGATTTAAAGACGCCTCTGCGCGATCCAATAGACCTGCACGTAAGAAGTCTCGGCCTAACTCATAGGCCGCATGATCCCGATCACGCGGCTTAATATCATCACGATTTGCTAAATGTTGATGTACCCGAATTGCACGTTCGGTCTCGCCACGGCGGCGAAACAAATTGCCTAGCGAGAAGTGCAAATCGACTGTCTCTGGATCAAGTTGTGCGACCTTGACCAAGGTTTCAATGGCCTGATCCGGCTGCTCATTGAGCAAAAGGTTTAAACCTTTAAAGGTGGAACGCTGTTGCTTTAAGCGCTCGCGCTCATCTTGACGCGCCTCTAAACGCAAATCCCAGCGCGAAGCAATCCAACCCAAACCAAAAAAGATAGGTATTAGGAGTAACCAACCGGTTTCTATTTGAATCATGTTCAGTGGCTTTTAGAAAAGAACTTATTTTTAGATCTGTAGCAGACCTGCCACCGCGGGACTAGGCACCCGAACTCCCTTTGTCTGTAACTAATTTTTGATTAAGTGGTTTGTAATCCACTCGCTCACGTAGCTCTTTACCTGGCTTGAAATGAGGTACCCGCTTTTCAGGGATTAATACTTTCTCACCGGACTTGGGATTGCGCCCCGTACGAGCAGGACGATGGTGCAGAACAAAACTACCAACGCCACGTAACTCAATACGCTTACCTTCAGCCAATGCTTGGGTCATGGTGTCGAGTAATGTTTTGACGGCCAACTCAACGTCACGAGGCAAGAGTTGCGGAAACTGCTCCGCTAAACTCTCGACTAACTCGGAACGGGTAATGGCTTGATGCTCTTGATCTGACATAGTCTAATCAGTCCGCCACTCTAAGAGTGGCGGAATCACCTTAGCTTTGGTTATCCATTTTCGCTTTTAACAAGGCACCTAAATTCGTTGTACCAGAGCCAGCATCACTCTGTAACTTATTCATCGTATCTTGTTGATCAGCGCTATCTTTTGCCTTAATCGACAAATTAATAGCGCGTGACTTGCGATCAATATTGATAATCATGGCAGACACAGTATCACCCTCTTTTAGGGCATTACGCGCATCTTCCACACGATCCGTTGAGATCTCAGAAGCGCGGAGATAACCTTCTACCTCATCCGCCAAATGAATCACTGCACCCTTCGCGTCCACACTCTTCACAGTACCAGAGACTAGGCTACCCTTGTCGCTAGTTGATGTGTAATTATTGAAGGGGTCGCCTGACATCTGTTTAATGCCAAGAGAAATGCGCTCTTTCTCAACATCAATAGCCAAGACCACTGCCTCGAGCTCATCGCCCTTCTTAAACGCTTTAACAGCCTCTTCGCCTGGCTCGTTCCAAGACAGGTCAGATAAATGAACCAGGCCATCAATACCGCCAGGCAGACCAATGAAGACACCAAAATCAGTAATCGATTTAATGGCACCCTTAATCTTGTCGCCCTTTTGATGACTGCGTGAGAACTCTTCCCAAGGATTGGCTTTGCATTGCTTGATACCCAAGCTAATACGACGCTTGTCTTCATCAATATCCAAGACCATCACCTCAACTTCGGTCCCCAAAGAAACGGCTTTACTTGGAGCAACGTTCTTATTGGTCCAATCCATTTCAGAAACGTGCACCAAACCTTCAATGCCGCTTTCGATTTCAACGAATGCGCCGTAATCAGTGAGGTTGGTTACCTTACCAAAGAGACGTGTGTTGGGTGGGTAACGGCGTGCAATACCAACCCATGGGTCATCGCCTAATTGCTTAATACCCAAGGAAACACGATTCTTCTCTTGGTCAAATTTAAGAATCTTGGCGGTCACCTCTTGGCCAACGGTCAACATCTCACTGGGGTGACGCACGCGACGCCATGCCAAATCGGTAATGTGCAAGAGTCCATCGATACCACCAAGGTCTACGAATGCGCCGTAATCGGTAATATTTTTGATGGTGCCTTGAACAACGCTACCCTCTTGGAGGTTAGACATCATCTTGGCGCGCTCTTCGCCTTGGCTAGCTTCTACAACAGCACGACGAGAGAGGACAACGTTATTACGCTTACGATCTAATTTAATGACCTTGAACTCCATGGTCTTACCTTCATAAGGACTGGTGTCCTTAATGGGGCGAGTATCGACCAAAGATCCTGGGAGGAACGCACGGATACCGTTAACCATAACGGTCAGGCCGCCCTTCACTTTGCCAGTAACAGTACCGGTCACGATCTCTGCGCCTTCAAGCGCTTTCTCAAGGTTCATCCATGAGGCCAAACGCTTGGCTTTATCACGAGAAAGGATGGTATCGCCGTAACCATTTTCTAGCGCATCGATTGCGACAGAAACGAAATCACCAGGGTTTACTTCGAGCTCGCCCTGGTCATTTTGGAATTCTTCAACAGGAATAAATGCTTCGGACTTTAGTCCCGCATTCACAACGACAAAATTATGATCAATACGAACGACTTCGGCCGAGATAACCTGGCCGGTTTTCATATTGGATCGGGTTAGGGATTCTTCAAATAATGCTGCAAACGATTCAGACATGAGTTTCACTTTTTGTGCCGTCAAAAAACCGACGGGTTAAATTAATAAAACCTTAGAAGGCGGGTATAAACCGTAGATGCCAACTAAAGCGCCAAAACAACAACTAGTGATGCAATTTTGCATACCAGTTTAAAACCTGCGTAACTGCCTGATCGACCGATAAATCCGAGGTATCCAGCAAATATGCCCCTTCCACACGCTGTAGGGGCGCAGTGCCGCGATTGATATCGCGGGCGTCGCGCTCCTGCAAATCCTGCAAAAGGACATCCATTCTAGCAGAAATTCCCTTAGCGATCAATTGCTTATATCGACGCTCCGCTCTGGCTTGTACGCTAGCTGTCAAATAGACCTTTAAAACCGCATCGGTAAAGATCCGGCTGGCCATATCGCGGCCATCGGCCACCAAGCCGGGGTTTTGTCTAAATTCCCTCTGAAGGGTCAATAAAGCGTCCCTAACCTTGGGGTAAATAGCCAGCTGCGACGCTCTAGTCCCTATTTTTTCCTCCCGAATAAGCTCAGTAACATCCTTACCGTTCAGAAAAATCTTATTGTCCTTAAAAATAACCTGCATACGGGACGCAATAGCCCCCAAACCCGACTCATCGTCTACTGAAATACCAGCCTCTTCACTTGCGAAAGCAACTAGACGATAGAGCGCCCCACTATCTAAGTAATGAAAACTCAGTTGGTCAGCCACACGCATCGCTACGGTTCCTTTACCCGAAGCAGTAGGGCCATCAATGGCAATGACTGGGGGTGGATTACTCGCTGTTCTCATGGAGGTCAATTAATGCGTAATACTGGCTAGCTCAGAGAAATAGTGGGGGAAGGTTTTAGCAACGCAATGAGGATCATTAATCTGAATTTGCTTGGGACCAAATGCGCACAATGAAAAGCACATGGCCATACGATGATCATCGTAGGTATCAATTCCATTGACCGGTGATTGCCAATCTTGCTGACCCAAGGGATGAATCTCAATAAAGTCGGGGCCCTCAATAACTTGGGCTCCTAATTTTCGCAACTCCTTTGCCATCGCTGCAATGCGGTCGGTTTCTTTAACACGCCAACTCGCAATCTTTTCTAGACGGGTTTTGCCTTTGGCAAAGAGTGCCATCACTGCCAGTGTCATCGCAGCATCCGGTATAGCAGTGCAATCGATGGTGATGCCATTTAACTGGCCATGACGAACGCCACTAGTTTGTAAATAATGGTCGCCGCGCTCAACCACAGCACCCATTTTTTCAATCGCATCTGCAAAGGCAATGTCACCTTGAATGCTGGTCTTACCCACTCCTAAAACACGTACCGGTCCTTGTCCTAAAACTCCGGCCGCCAAGAAATAGGATGCTGATGAGGCATCGCC
>Ga0214921_10000791_pt1 | contig 56445 bp, 50 predicted proteins | sample LL1505_MetaG_FD_177992 | JGI IMG/M metagenome (GOLD analysis project Ga0214921, IMG submission 177992) | Freshwater microbial communities from Lake Lanier, Atlanta, Georgia, United States - LL-1505 | ecosystem: Environmental > Aquatic > Freshwater > Lake | place: USA: Georgia | collected... | reverse complement strand
TGGCCAAAGCAAGCACAGCAGCACTGCCAGTAGGCTTGGACAGCAATACCCACTTGTAATTGAGCGGATCGCTGTTGGCATCCGAGCTAGAAGAGCCATCCAGCGTTACCACGGAGGCCACCACCACGCTCTGGTTCACACCTGCGTTGGCCACTGGGGCGGCATTGGCAGAAGAAGCCGTTATGGTCACGGCGGCCTGCGCGCTGTCTACCTTGCCATCGTTCACAACCAAAGACACCACATAGCTGCCTGCCACGTCGGCCGTCAATTTGGGGTTTGGGTAGGTGGGATTGGTCAGGGTTGCGGTGCTGCCAGTGGGTTTTCCCAGCAAGGTCCACTTGAAAGTTAGGGCATCGCCATTGGCATCCGTGCTGCCCGAGCCGTCCATGGTCACCACGGCCCCTACTACAACACTTTGACTTACACCTGGGTTGGCCACTGGTGCAGAGTTGGTAACCGACGCCACCACATTGGCTGTGACCAAGGGGCTGCTAAACTCTCCGTCATTGACCACCAAACTGGCTGCATAAGTGCCGGCCAAGTCGGCAGTAAAGGTGGGCCTAGAACTGGTTAAAGAGCTTAAGACTGCAGCGCTGCCAGTTGGCTTTGAAGTCAGTTCCCACTTGTAGGTCAGGGTTTGGTTGTTGGCGTCTGTGCTGCCAGAACCGTCCAAGGTGACCAGTGTGCCAACCGACACATTTTGAATAGGCCCAGTTTTGGCAACTGGTGCCACATTGGCAACAGTGGTAGAGCCACAATTGGCTGCGCTTCCCACCAATGCACCAAGGCCAGCACTGCACCCCGAGTCCCCCCCGCCGCCGCAAGCCGCTAGCAACAAAGAAAGAGCGGCCGATATGGCGATTTTGATGGGTTTCATGCAAAGGTCCATTTTGAATTTATTCACAAGCCGGGTTGGAAATTTCAATGTTCTCGGGATACTTTAGACCCGTTGAGTTGTACATGTCCACCGCAGCGCCAATCAGGCCACCCACAAGCACATTGCCCGCCATGGCCATAGAAGGCAAGGCAGGGGCAGACACCGTAAACCGCTCTACATACTGGCCCCTGCAAGAAATGCTCAAGGCAGAATAATCGTTTTTAACGCGCACAGTGCCTGGCGCAGAAAACACCCACCGCCCTTTGTCATTTTCTGCGTAACAGGTGGCCAATATGGTCCTATGCTTGCACATCAGGCGCACCGAGACCTCTTGTGTGTCCTCGTTCAGTATGCTGGCACAGCCCGTTAACAGCAACACGGCAGCGGCTAGAAGCAGTTTAAAGGTGGCTGTCGTGTTCATGGACTGTAATTTAAAAATCTTGTGACCTCTGTTTATCGACAGCAAACGGGCTAACTTGAGCTTGAGGGCAATAAATTGCCCACCTCGTAGCTCAGGGTGTGAGGCTTGCTTAGCAGGTTGATCAAAATCATGGCCCTGGCCTCGCCGTCTTCCTCCAAGTACACCGCCTCTAAACCTTTGAGCGGGCCTTCTGCCACCACCACCGTGTCGCCAGACTTGAACATCTTATGCACGGCGCTGGCGGGCTGCTGCACCATGCCGCGCACCCAGGCGTCGGGCACTCTGGCAGGCACCGTTCCAAAGCGAACCAGGTGGCTCACGCCCTTGGACGAGCGCACCACCGACAAGTCTTGCATCTGCTCGGTGATGCGTAAAAACAAATAGCGGCTGAACAGCGGCTCGGTGACCGTCTGCAACTTGCCCCTTCGCACCTTCTGGATCTCCAGCATGGGCAAAAACACCTCAAAACCCTGGTTCTCAAGGTTCTCCTTGGCCCTTTGCTCCATGCGCGGCTTGCTCTGCACCACTTGCCAGGGCTGGGCTAAGAGTTCTGGAGGGACTGGCGCGTTCATGGTGGTATTTTAAGGTGCGTCTTTGAAGGCAAAGCCTCTAAGCCACGAGTCAACCCTGACCAAGTTCAACTCGCCCGCCTCCAGCATGTCCATGATGTCGGCATAAAGCTGCGCTGGCCCTCGGTTTATTTTGTAGCCGTTCATTCTTAAAAATACGTCCATCGAGGCAAAAGCTATGCGCTTGTTGCCATCCACAAACGGGTGGTTCATGGCCAAGCTCTCCATCAGGGCTGCGGCCTGCTCTTTGGTGTCTTTGTAGTAGCCAGTCTGTGGCCTGTAGAGAGCAGCCTCCAAAGTGCCAGGGTCTCGAACACCTGGCAAGCCGCCATAGCGCTGAATCAAGACAGTGTGCATGCCCAGCACATCAGCAACTGTGAGGTAATCAGTTGACACTTGCTAGAAACTTTAAGTGTCAGATCACTTACTTGGCCAAGTCTCTGTAGAGGCTGTCAAACTCCTCAAGGCTTGACGCAAAAGTGGCCATCACGTGCTGGCGTGGCCGGCTCTTGGTCTGCCGCTCCAGGTAGTCCCGCATGGCATCGTCCAGCACAGCCTGAAACTGCCGCCCCTGCGAGGCAGCTAGCTTGCGAAGGGCAGCCAACACATCGGGCGAGGCCTGCGTGGAAAACTTTTCACGTTGAAGCGTTGACACGATTGAATCACCTTGTTCAATTAAATCAAGATTAGTCATGATAAATCATGATACTTCTTGACGCAAGGCAGTTTACTGCCTACATGCTAACTCATTAATGGCTCTGAACCGCCAAAGTAATGGTGACGTCCGCCAAAGGCACATCTGCAAAACCCCTGACCACCCCAGTTTGCTCAGCGGCAATGGCATCAATCACGTCCATGCCCTGAATCACAGAACCAAAGACTGCAAAACCTGGGTTGCCCAAATTCTTGTAGTCCAGTGACAGGTTGTCCACTAGGTTCACATAGAACTCAGATGTCGCAGAGTTGGGCACAGTTGTCCTAGCCATGCCGACTGAACCACGTAGGTTGGACAAGCCTTTGTTCGTTTCAAGTTCAATGGGAGAAGCTAAAGAACTACGCTTGAGCATGCCCGAGACATAACCTCCGCCCTGCACCACAAAGCCAGGAATCACCCGGTGAAACAGCGTGTCCTTGTAAAAGCCACTGGCCACATATGACAAGAAATTGTTCGTGGTTATAGGTGCGTTGGTAGGGTCGAGTTCCAGCGTGATGGCGCCCTTGGAAGTGATCAATGTCACCTGCGGCTTGGGCACCGTGATGGTGGTGGTGTAGACCACCTCGCCCGTTGCCGTTTTGATGGTCAGGGGCATGTCGCCCACCACCTTCACGCCGCAGTTGAGCACCAACACATCGGTAGTGCTGTTGGAGGCAAAGCTGGGGTTGACGCAGCCACCGTTGGTCTCCACCACCAGTGAAGAGCGCAGGTCTTGCCCGCCAATGTAGATGGTGGCCGTGCGTCCGTAACTGACTGATTGTGGCTTGACGGCAGTGATGACTGGCGGGAAGCCTGTTGTGCCGCCGCAGGCGGTTAAAAGTGCAGCAAGGGCAAGTGCCACGCTGAATGCAATGAAAGATTGAAGTTTGCGCATATTGCTTAGAGTTTAGTACAGCCAATTGAGGTTGCCGGGGCATGAACGTTTGCCAAACACATTGCCCTACATGGGTGTGAAAGACACAAACGCGCTGTCAGTCGACTTTAACGACTGAGCCGTTAAAAAATTGGCTTCGTTTTGTAAAAAATTCAAAAGTCTTCCCCCTTTGCCAGATGATGGACCGCTTTAACGAGCTGGTTGATGGCCCTTTTTTGGTACCGGATGGCCGCCTCATGACGCACATTAGCGCGCTTGATTTTGTCAACCAAGGACTTGTCTTGAATGCGCATGAAGCCTTTGAGAAATTGGATTTCCCCGGTGCGCTCCTTGCCCTTTGGCTTTTTGTTAGAAGTTGTGAAGGTAAGCCAAGCTCTTTGTTTGTTTTCGTGCGCTTTGACAAGTTGAATGAGCTCAAAGCGTGGCGCGCAATACATCCAAGCTTTGAGCTCAGCTTCAGCCTCATCGGTGTTGAAATCGAGCAAAAATTGTTCATTTCGCTCGAAGTCAATGATTCGTTTGGCTAGCTCCCGCGCTTGATGGTCGCTCGTGCACTCTTCACGCACCAAAGCTGCCACAGCCGCAATTTCTTCGCCATAGTTGTGCTCACTCACAGGCAAGCTCAAGCGGTGCTTGACCGCGTTGAGGCTTGCGCTGCGAATGCCCTGTTTCGTCCTTGGCCCCGTCGATTTGATCGCGTTGAGGCGGTTGGCCGCTTTTTGTTTGGGACTTGTCATGATGCAGTTAACACGCGATTAGGCAATTACAAAGAATCACGGTTGTTAACTGAATCACTGGGTTTTGGCCTTTGTAGACCTTTGGATTCAGCCCCCTGGGTTTTAATCGCCTTGGTTTTAATCGCCTTTGTTTGGGTCCCGTTTGATTTGGACCCGTTTGATTTGAACCTGCTTGAATTGGCATCATTGCGAACATCAACTTTGCGATTGACATCAACAATACGGTTGTCTGAAAGCCCATCTTCCTGCCAACTTTCATTGTCCAAATCTGATTTGGAAAATACCACCTTGCTTTGGCGGACCCTAGCTTGAGCTGTTTCTTTCCCAGCCTCAACACCTCGCGAACTTGCCTTGAGCACTGGCACATCTATGGCCTGCAAATCGCGCTTTAAAAGTTCGTTTTGCAGTTTCAGTCGCTCTTGCAAAATGGACCGACATGCAAACGACTCATACGACTTTTGCAGGGCTTTCAAGGTATGGGCTTTGACTGAGATGGCTTGATCAAGTTGCATGATTTCTTCCATACGGCGCTCCATTGCCCTTTGAGTCAAGCTGCTTTGAGTAAAACCCTTGGTTTGCATTACCTGCTTGATGTCAGGCTCGTCCCACCTTCCTGCCTCAAGCAGTTGCGTTAAGACAAGCTTGGTGTCTGACCTCTGAGAAAACCCGTCTTGTAAGGCTTTGACCATTTCAGCAATCAAGCTTGCGCGCTTTTGGATTTCGTACCTGTTCATTGACCAAATGCAGGTGAAGATTTTTTCGGCAAGGTATACCTCCATCTGAGTTTTAGCGCCCAGCGCCTCGATGGTCGATGCCAGCCCGAGGTAATACTGATTGCCACTCTCCCCAGGCACCACAAACTTTGCACCCAATCGTTTCCCTAATGCAGCTTGAGAAATCGCAGATTGCGAAGCTGCTTGCGTAGCTTGGGCCTGAGAGTTCTGGGCTTGCGAGTTCTGCTCTTGCGGGTTCTGCTCTTGAGGGATCTGCGCTTGTGAGGTCTGATTTATGGCTGCCCCTGGCCTCTTTCCATTGGATTGGTCAGAATGGCCGCCAGTGTTTGTGACGGTTGATTTATTTGCACCACCTGCAGCATCACCTGCATTATTAAATGCATCAATGCATGCTTCGTTACCCGCATTACCACTTGCACTTTGCTGTGTAGTTTGGTTTGCAGTTGCCCGATCACGTTGAACATCATTGGGTTGATCAGAACTGCGCTTTGTGGACTCAGGGCGTTGCTGCCCGTGTTGAAACTTTTCCATTTAAAAACTCCATAAATATTTCAATACAAAATTGCCAAGCGCCCACGGCAAAGCCGAGCCTGACGCAAAGCAGATGCTGTTGATTTGGTTTTTGGGGAAAAGACTCACGCGCACCCAAAACGCTCCCCTCAACAGGGGTCCGAGCCGCCTTATACGGCTTCGAATGCGGTCACTGAGGGAATCGAGACCAGGTGAGCTGCTGATTTATTTGTCGGAGGTCAGCGACACCCCCTGCCGAAAAAGTGCAGGCACGCAGTGATTCCCTGACTATCAATTTCTTTGCTAACGCCAACAAAGATTGAATGGCCAAACTGCGTTTGCTTTGATGAACGAGGCAACTGGCGTCAGCGAATGCATCAAAGTGCCTCGTTTGTATCACGTATTTTGAGTTAATGCAAGCGTTTTGCGAAAATTTTTGCACGCTTATATCAAAACCTGTACCAAGCGCCACCCCAAGCCATCGACTTTGGCGTCCTGCCAATCGACATACCGGCGGCCACTTAGATACTGCAAGATTTAATTGAAACACCCGTGATTGAATAACTGGGCTGCCGCGTTCCCAGCTGGGCGCATGGGGATAAGCTAGAAAGACCGACACAGCAAAGCGCTGGTCAGCAAAATCGTATGGGTGTGCTGCTCTTCGTACCACCAGTTGAAGATTTCCAGGGTCGGCACTTTAGTTAATAGTCTCAAGACAAAGCCAGTCAAGCCAATAAAACAACGCCCAAACATAGAGCGAAAATCAAATTTCAAACTCATCAGTGGAAAACGCTCCATTCAATTCGAGTTATCTGGGCCAAATTTCCACTTATCATCTGTACATGTTGAACGAAAGACTGAAAAATTTACGACTTGCCAAGGGCCTGACTTTGCAGCAAGTAGGAGATTCATTTGGAATTTCAAAGGCTTCAATCTCTGCCTGGGAATCAGGTAAGAGCCATCCTGACCACAAGAAGTTAGAAAAGTTGGCAGATATTCTGGGAACAACAGTCCAGTTTTTGATATCAGGAACAACAAACTTAGATAACCCACGCCATGCTGGTAACCCAAAGATCCCTTTCATTGAATGGAATTTGGTAGGAAAAAAGATTGATCTCAACAACCAAACATCATTTATAACGCCAGTACATTCTCAGCCAAGCAGTAGTTCATTTGCCACACGATATATGGCTTCAACATCTATTGAATGGCAAGCGGGCTCTATTCCAGCTGGTGGCATTTTGATAGTTGACCCCGAGGCAACTTTGGGCCCAAACGATACAGTTGTCGCACTCCTTGGCACTTCTGAACCATTCCTGGCCAAGTATGTAAAAACACCCGAAAACAAACTTGTATTGGTTAAAGCTGATACAAGAATTCTCATGCCAATCAAGCCAGACAAATGCAAAATTATGGGTGTTGTATTGGAATGGCAATTATCAGCAAAACTAAAATAAGTTAAAAAATAGTTGACTATGGTAAAATAATAATTTACCATTGAATCCTCTCTTTTTGAAAGGATTCACATGAACTCTCGTTTGAACTTCCCATTTGCCGAACGGACACGACCAATGGGACTTGGTGGTACAGACATAGGCGCAATTCTGGGGTTGTCGCCCTACAAGACCCCACTTGAGCTCTGGTCAGAGCTTGTATCTGGCGAGCCATCAAAGTCTCGGGACTTACTTCACCTTAGGTTTGGCCAGTATGCTGAAGGCTTCATTGCACAGGAATATGAGCGTAGTAAGCAAATGTTTACCGTGGAACATGAACCCACGGTTTTCCATAAAGAACATGGCTTCATGTTCGGACACATAGACAGATTCGTTTTAGATCGACCAGACACACCAGCAGTCATAGATGGTGTGATTACTGCAAGCCGGATTTTGGAATGCAAGACCTCAAGCTCTTTCAACAAGTCAGACTGGGGTGAAGCTGCTACAGATCAGGTGCCGCCTCTTTATTTAGTTCAGTGCGCTTGGTATTTGGCACTCACTGGTTGCGAAGCGGCTGATCTAGCCGTACTGATTGGCAACAGTGATTTTCGTATCTACAGTATTGAGCGTGACCTGGAACTTGAAGGCCTCATCTTAGACCACGCCAAACGGTTCTGGTTTGACCACGTTATTGGACTCAAGCCACCAGCCCCAGTGAGTCCACAAGATGCAAGTTTGCTTTACCCCAAAGAGTCTTCAGGCCTGAGCATTGAGGCCAATGAAGCTTTGCTTGAATCCATTCGGGCTTACCAAGATAACAGCTCCAAATTTCAGGTACTTTCTACCGAGTGCGACAGACTCAAGCTTGAGATCTTGAACTACATGGGCCACGCAGAAAAGCTTACCCATGCAGGCAAGACACTGGCAACTTGGAAGTGCGCCAAGGCGAGTAACCGAATTGATACCAAAGCCTTGGCTCAAGCGCATCCTGACATCGCTGCAGCTTTTACCTCAAGTGTTCTAGGCTCACGCCGCTTCTTGCTGAAGGACGCATCATGAGTCGTAAGGGTACTGCTGGTTTTCGCAGCCCCAACCTTGCCAGCAAGTCGAAGGCAGGGCAGGCTCAGCAATCGGATCGTCCAGACACCCCAAAGCCAGGACCAACACTTAGCATGGTTGATAGAAGCGTCTTGCGCTCTGGGCTCAGCTACGACTCTTTTGTGCGGCTCCTGATCCAGTCTGCATTGAGTCGTCTGACGATTTGGACGCAGGCTGATTTGGACCACTTGCTAATGCTCTCTGAGCGTTTGGGTCTGGACCCGCTTAACAACGAGATCTATGCAACTGAGGTCACGCCAGATAAAGGGAAAAAGGCGCGGATTGTTTTTGTCGTGGGGGTTGATGGTTGGAGCAAGATCATCAACTCGCACCCACAATTTGATGGGATGAAGTTTGTGGAGGCTGCGCCTGGAGACGATGAGCTGCCCCTGTACATTGAGTGCACAATCTTTAGGAAGGACAGAAGGGTCGCCACATCCATTCGGGAGTACATGTACGAGGCGCACACGGGGCAAGGTGCTTGGCTCACCCACCCAAGGAGAATGCTTCGCCACAAGGCGATGGTGCAGTGCGCAAGGACCTGCTTTGGATTGGGTGGCTTGTACGAGCCGGACGAGGCCGAGCGGGTGAGCACTGCCCTGCTGAGTGAGGCCAATAGAAGGTCTCACTCAACAAGGGCAAGCAACACTGGACCAATCAGCAGGGCCATGAGTAAGCCCCTTGGCACTGGCCAGCTCAAGGGATGGATAAAGCAATCGAGCCAGTCAGTCGGGCACACCTGACACAAGGGATGGCCAAAGAAACAATCCACCGCCAACAGGTTAAGGGTGCGGCCCTAAACTGCTCTTGGCCGTGCATCTAAGGCATGTGGTGTTCATTGGTATCCAAATTGAGTCACTCCATCAGAGGTTCAAAAGTTTGCCAACTAGTTGAGCTCATTGACAATGGTTTGATGCATTAGGCAACTTCACTTATCTATAAACTTCACGACGATTTCCAATCTCAATCACTAAAACTGTCATCTGTCCGTCTGAAATATGCCAAATAACTCTGACATCACCAACACTGTAACGCCAATATTCGCCCATCTTGGGGCCTTTTAAATTTTTCCCCAAAGAGCGTGGGTCATCCAGCGCCGCAACTCGCTCATCCATATAGTCAAGTACGCATAACGCAGTTTGCTTGTCTAATTTTTTGAGCTGCTTACTGGAAGACTCACTGTACTTAATGATCCAGGTCAAGATCTTTCCTTACTTGGTGGGCGTACAGTAACTTTTCGCTACCCCTACGTACCCGCTCCATTGTCGCGTCAGCCAAATAAAAATCCTCAAGGTCCTCTAGCCCGCCCTCAATAAGCTCGCGCAAGTAATAAGATTTAGCCCTACCAGTCTGCGCAGCCAGATGATCCAACCTTTGCTCGATCTCTGGATCAAGTCGAATAGAAACTGCCATTATTTTTCTCCTAGCAGTTACACGACAATAATTGCATCGCATGTATTACATTAAATACATATATTTAATTGAAGAGTATTAATAGCCCCTCAACTTCTGCAACCTGATCTGCCCCCTGTGCTGGAAGATCAATAGTGGAAACGTGATGCTTCCATGGGAATACGCCTTGATACGAGCCAGCAAATGATTTGAAAAAGCAGTCAGCGCGACAAAGACTGAAGAAACAGATTGCTTGTTCTCTGTCTCTGTCGTATTGAAACTAAACTACCGACATGTTCCCCGAACTCAAGCCCTACCTCACAGCAGTCGTGATGCCGCAAGCCTCGCTGCTGATACTCGTCATTGCTGGATCTTTGTTGGTTAAATCGAACGCAAAGCTTGCCAGGCGAATCATCCTGAGCAGTGTGGCAGCACTATGGCTTCTATCAACCAACTGGTTTAGTGTATGGCTGCATGACAAGGTGATACCCGATTACCCAACAGTCTCTGCTCAAGTACTTGAGCAGAGGTCTGTACAAGCAGTTGTTGTACTCGGGGCCGGCGTGGTCACTGGGCTACCTGGCGGCGATCAGCAGATGAGCAGGACCTCGCTGGAACGACTGCGCCTTGGGGCGCAGCTTTCAAGGCAGACTAGCCTGCCACTGGTCTTCAGCGGCGGCGCTGGATGGGGCGCAAAGAACCCCAGAGTCTCCGAGGCGGAGGTTGCTGAAGGGGTGTTGCTAAACGCTTTTGGTATGAGACTCAACTACAAGGAGTCAAGCTCAAGAGACACTCAAGAGAACGCGGCTAACTCTTGGGCACTATTGTCTAAGCATGGCATCACGCGAATTGCTCTAGTAACTCACACAACCCACTTGCCACGCGCGAGTCTCGAATTTAAGGGAATTGGCTTCGAAGTTGTAGAAGCTGCCGTTGGCCATCCGACAATGGATAACAAAACATTTATGGACCTGTTACCAGCAGCACCTAGTCTAGAGTTAAGCCATGCAGTGCTCCGCGAATTACTAGCGAAATTAATTCAGAAATTAAAGTATCACTAGTCCATACTATCGCTTTTAAATTACCAGATTGTCGGCTCGTCCTGTTCGATCATCTATCTTATAGCCGTTGAGTTTCTTCTTGAACTTATTACAAAGAATTGGCTTGAGAGGAAAATCTCTTGCCAAACTTTTGGCAACTTCTCATTGTTAAGCGACTTATATTTTCAATAAAGTGTGCAAACTACACCATAGACACGAATGATAAAAACACCCAGTTTATTTCAAAATATTACAGCCGGTGCAACGAGTCAAATCGGTATTTATGTAGCAAATTTAGTATCGCTACCTTACCTTGCCAGAATACTTGGTACTGAAGGGTTGGGACAATTAGTTTATGTCCAATCTATTATGTTGCTAGTTATATTAATGGTGGATTTTGGTTTTTCTTGGAGTGCAATAAAAGCAATTTCCATAATCCGTCATGACAAGGAGCAACTTTCAAAATATTTTCTTTCGACCTGGATAGCGCAATGGATTTTAACCATTGGCGCTGGTGTGTTGTTAATACTAATATCGTATCAGACCGATATTCTTCAAGCAAGCAATAAACAGCTGTTTTTCGGATATTTAATAGTCGCAGGTTATACTTTGTTTCCATTTTGGCTACTACATGGTTTGGAGAAAATACGTACCTCAACAACAATACAATTAATCAGCAAAATAACAACAATACCACTACTATTTATCCTAGTTAAATCACCAAAAGATATTGATATTGCAATTTTATTCTATGCATTTTGCAATTTACTCGGTGGATTTATATTTATTTTTTACACAATACATTCAAATATAATTTCGTGGGCGAGACCCTCATTATCAGATATAGTCTTGATATACAAAAGTGGTTGGCACACCTTTCTTGCTAAAGTAAATATTAGTCTTTGTAGCTTATTAATTCCAATTTACCTAAATAATATTTCTGGGCCATCTGCCTTAGGCCTATATAATTTAGCTGACAAAGTGAAAAGTGTAATTCTCGCAATTACTGGGCCTATAGCATCTGCTCTTTATCCTCGCATGTCCTTGCTGGCAAAAACTAATAAACCTGAATTTGTTAAGCTGGCGTATACTACGGTTGTATGGCAAGCATTAGCACTGTTACCACTTTGTTGTTTAGTCTGGATTTTCTCTTCAGATATTGCAACACTAATTGGGGGGAGTCAATTTATTAATGCTACAAGCACAATACGTTGCCTAGCTTTTTTACCAATCTTAACATCTACGTCAAATGTATTAGGTATGCAAATAATGCTTCCAATGGGTATGGAAAAGTCGTTATCAAAGATTTATTTTGGAGGGTTATTATTGGTTACAATGCTTGTTTTTATAATTACCCCTTTTCTCCAAGCTGAAGGTGCAGCAATATCACTATTATTAGCAGAAATTTTCATGTTAGTAGCAATGGCTTACAAAATAAAAATGATTAAATTTATTAATTAAGCTAGCATTTAAATATCATAGTTGATATAGAAATTAGGTCGCGGTAAATCATAATTAATCATTTCTGAATATTTCAAACAAAGTGGATGAAATATATTCCCCAACAATTCTGACCAACGAATTGGATACAGACTTCGCCTGTCACCATCAAGCCTACCTTTATAATCTTCGGGAACTTTCGCTGGATTTGACGTGAGTTCTACTAGCTTGTTATTTAGAAAATGATTACTCAAATTAAGCCATTCATTCGTAAAATCTGTACCAGGCTTGAATATATATGCACCATTCCCAATCAAGTATTTCCAATTCCAAAGTAATCTTAAATAACTAATTGAAGGTACCATCGCTACACCACGCGGTCCGATCTCTCTGTAACCTACAGCCCACTTATCAGAATCAAATAAATTATCCCAAGACGGGATCCATGAGCTATTAATGTATTTAATGTCCGCATAACCACCCCCGTAGTGATGCATAAAATATACACGTAAATAATCTGCACGATGGATAGCAGACAGAAATGGATAAGCTGGATGTAATGGACTTTCTTTAATTATCCAATCATTAAGATTTCTTTGCGTTATAAACTCCACGCTTAATCCACTTCTTTTCATCCCTTCAAGTGCTTTTAATCTTTCAGGCGGCATAGGATTACTGTCAGTCCAAAAGCAAAACAGTCTTCTATTCACGAAGCCATCTCCCTCTAATAAATGCTAGAGTTTTTGTTAAATCAAGTGCAGCAGAAATACATGCAACAAAAATCCATTTTAAAGGCATTAAATCACTATAAGTTGCTCCTTTATTAATTGGAACCCATATACCTCGAACAAAAATGTATGATATTAATACTAAAATAAATACTATTTTCGTGAAATGTGGAATATAAAAATCACTTTCCGAATTCCAACCTGCAATTATCCAATTCCAATTAAAGGCCACAAATAATATTAACAATACTAACGCATGATAATATAAACTCTTGTGAGCATACAAATAAGGTAATTTTGCAGCATACCTATAATTCCTGAACCATTTTTTTAAAAGCTTGAATATTGATATATTATCAAGGCCATCATAAGAAACAATCGATTTTGCATTTAATATATTCAATTTATGCAAATTTAACCTTATCATCCAGTCCGTATCCTCTCCCGCTCGCGTAGACTCGATAAATTGGCCTGAAATGTACATGGTATCTCGCCTGAACAGAGATCCAGGTAGAGTTCGTAGTGGTGCTATTCCATAAGTTGCCATTCTAATTAATTTTGCAATATAGTTATTGGCGATATATTGAGTGCTACCGAAAACACCACCTGCCTCTGGATGAGTTGACAATAGATTCATAGCGGAATCTAACCAATTTTTTTGAGGAATTGTTTTGACGTCCAAAAATGCCAGGAACTCTCCCTTTGAAATATTGATACCAATATTTCTAGCAGCACCTGGATATGCATGAGCTCGATGAATTAACTCAAACTTTATATCTGTTTTTAAAAGAACTTCCGTTACGCACGTCTTTACATGGAGCGCATGATTCGATGAATCGACAATGATTATTTCATCCGGCTTTAAATCCCATTTATTAATGCCACTTAATAAATTCAATAACTCAAGAAGTTGATTGGAGTGAGGAATTATTAGACTAATCAAATTCAGCTACCTTATTTGATTTTCGAGTAATTTTTTGCAATACTCTTAAGTAAGCTTCAATAACTAAATTTTCGTCAAACTGTTCCTGAACCAACTCTCTACTTACTTGCGTAAATTTATAGAGTTTTTCAGGAGTCATTTTCAAAACGTTCTCCATCTGAGTGGCTAAACTTTTGTAGTCTCGCGGATCACAGAGTAATCCATTCAAACCGGCATGAACGACCTCTCTGCAGCCAGGCACATCAGTCGCAATCAACGGTCTGCCCATAGCCGCTGCCTCCAAGAGAGATCTGGGCGTACCTTCCCTGTAGGAAGGTAACACCACACAATCCACAAGCGCCAGTTCAATTCGAACATCGCTACTTGTCCCCCAGTAACTCACTATCCCCTCTGATTGCCAGTTATTGAACAGCTTATCTGATACGGCATTCGGATTTCCTAAATCACGTGAGCCAAGTAACGCAAATTTAGCCCGGGGATAAAGAGGCTTGAGATATCGCGCTGCTTCTACGTATTCAATTACCCCTTTATCCCTTAGGAGACGTGAAACTAGTAAAAAAACAAACTCTCTCTCTTCAAAGGGTAAGTGACTTTCTCGCAAGCAAGGAAGTGGAGCAACTTGAAATTGATTTAAATCGATGCCGGAGCCTGGGACTAAATTAGTTTTTTCGATTTTTACCAATCCCTTTTCTGTAAATTGTAATCGGTCATCTGGGTTTTGAAAAAAAACGCAAAAAGAGCGCGCCAACGCCAAACGATAAAGTTTTGTCAGCACAGAGGCAACCCAGCCACCCTTAATAAAAACCGAACCTAGTCCTGCTACGTTATTGATAACAGGTATAGACATAATTTGCCCAGCTAGGCCACCGTAAATATTAGGTTTGGCTGTGTAAGCTAATAGCACCGTAGGTTTAATTGCTTTCAATAAACAGACCATATTCCAGAGTAGCTTTAAGTCTGCGAATGGGTTGATGCCGTGAGCCCGCATTGGCAAATTAACAAAGCTCGCACCAAGAGCTTTAAGAGCAGGCACATGTTCATCTTGAGGAGCAGCTAGAACTACTTCATGCCCTTTTTCAATTAACGCCTTGATCAAACCTGAACGGAAATTAAGTAAATTCCAGGCTGAGTTCAGCACAATGAGCACTTTCACGACCAGAGCCACACTAAAGGATAAAAACGGTAGGGTAACCACGCCCAACTGTTGTCAGCAAATAAAATCCACACAAACTGAACTGCGACGGTATAGGTGAGCACTACCGCTAGCCATTGTCTTTGTGTTCCTACACCTTGACCCATTGCCTGAGGTAATTGAGGTAAAACAAAAAGTTGAAGAGGAATCCAGTAAAGCGCTAAGCGGTCCACCGCCGTGGATGAAGGAGAGATTGCGAGCAACGGTATAAATGCGAGAGCCCCCAAAGACATCCAGGTCCAGAAGGCCTGTTGTGCATCTGTCAACCCAAAGCGCTTACGCAAAACTATAAAAACGATGGCAGGTACCGCATTCATTGCTACCCTAACATGTGCACCAGACGAGGCATACTGATCAGTGATGTATCCCGCAACCAAGTTATCTACATAGTCCAAAAGTAAAAATACCACCATCAGCACGCCAGCCGCCAATACTCCCAACAATGCTATCCAGCTCTTACGCCCAGAAAATAGCGCTAATGGAACTAGAATCAAAGCAGACTTGTGGAATAAGGCTGCTCCAAATAACCACATTGCGAAAGTCCAAAGGCGTCCCTTCTGTAAGGCAACAAGCCCGATCATAGCAAGTCCAATTGCAACGCCCTGTCGGGTATAGCCCATGGCAACCACAATCACCAAATAAGGCACCGCTACGCACAAAACCAACCAAGGCTGCGGGCTGTTTCGAGCAAACACAATCAGGCCAGTGCTAAATACCGCCGCACAAACTAGGTTCACCCCATAGATCCCTAACCCCAAATGCGCTGACAGCCAGGTCAATAGTCCATATGCTGGGTCCCCTCCGGACCTCAAACCTTCCTCAAAATTCATTTCCAAAGATGCATCGACAGAAGGCAGATAATTTAGCCAATCACCACCCACTTCATGCCTTAAGCCCACCATCAGTGCCAGAGCAACTGCGAACATAACTATTGGCCAATACTCGCCAATCCGCGTGCTAGTTTTTTGTTGAGTTTTCGCCTGCAGAAACTGGCGCTCCCTTCCAAAGGCTAAAATAGCAGCAACAATAGGAACAGCAAGCAATAACCAGTAGGGCAACATTTCAGGAATTAGCTTCCAACCAAGACTGGAACATTAACACCGCCCAGAGCTTAGCAGTGTGGTCTCGCTTGGCGGTTTGGTGCTCACTCCACGCTCGACATATAGGCTCGAAATGAAAGTATCCTTCGCGCTTTAAGCGCGCCTCATCAAGCAAAGCTTCAGCCCATGGCCTAAGCGGGCCACGAAGCCATTGTCCAATGGGTATGGCAAACCCGGCCTTTGGCCGTTCAATTAATTTTTGCGGAACGTGTTTGTAAAGTATTTGTCGTAAAGCCCATTTGCCAGTTTTACCCTTCACTTTCATGCGCAAGGGAAGACGCCACGCCAACTCAACTACACGATGGTCCAATAAGGGCACACGCGTTTCCAAGCTTACTGCCATTGCGGCACGATCCACCTTGCACAAAATGTCATCAGGCAAGTACATCATGCTGTCTTGGTACATCATTCGAAGCGGGCTGTTAGACACACCAGTCATATCGAACCCAGGAAATGGATCCTTTAATAGGCTGCCCGGCTCAACCACAGAGCGACCATTTTCACCACGTACCACCTGAGCTGGATCTTGCCATTCCGAAACCAGGCTGAAATACAAATCGTCCAAATTGCGAACGCCTCGCAGGCGAGCAGCCAACTTATGAGCTTTGTCGCCGGCGTGAGAAATGCCCATCCCACCCAATAAAGCATTGGCCGGGCGACTCAAAGCATCCCATCCATTTACGGGTACAGCGCTAATTGCCACTCCCAGCGCCTGCCTTACCGGATAGGGCAGCCAAGCTAACTTTGACCAGATACGCGGTCCCCAAAAATAACGGTTGTAACCGCCAAACAACTCGTCACCCGCGTCCCCTGACAACGCCACAGTCACATGCTGGCGGGCAGTCCTGCACACTAGGAAAGTAGGGATTTGGGATGAATCAGCAAAAGGCTCGTCGTATATTTCGGGTAACTTGGCAATGATGGCTTGCGCCTCGGCAGCCGTCACAAACAATTCTGTATGGTCAGTGCCCAAGTGTTTAGCCACGGCACGCGCATGAGGCGACTCGTCAAATCCGGCCTCTTCAAAGCCAACGGTAAAAGTCTTGACAGGGCGCGTTGCCTTAAGCTGCAATAGCGCGACGATTGTGGACGAATCCACCCCGCCCGACAAAAAAGCGCCGAGCGGCACATCAGCCAAAGACTGCAGGCGTACTGAATCAGTCAAGCGTTGCTCCAGCAGCTCCAATGCCTCGCGCTCGTCGGTTACAAGGTGTTGTGCACCTGCCTGCACAGATTCAGCCAAAGACCACCACCGGTTAATTGTTAAGCTCTCGTAAGTGCCTGGGGGCCTCAAAGGTAGCTCTGGAGCAGCCAGTGGCATTGCCCCACGGATGCTGAGCAGACAACCCGGCTCAAGCTTATAAACACCTTTGTAAATGCTTCGCGGCGCAGGCACAATCATAAAACGCATGTATTGCGCCAGAGCCTCGCGGCATATAGGGTTATTAAAACCTGGAAACGCACGCAACGCTTTCAACTCAGAACCAAACACGAAGGCACGACCAGCATCACTTCCCGTCCAGCCATAATACAAAGGCTTTTCACCAAAGCGGTCACGAGCCAAGTGAAGGGTACGCTCTTGACTGTCCCATAAGACAATGGCAAACATCCCCACTGACTTACTCAACGTGGCCTCTATGCCCCACTTCTCAAAACCGGCGAGTAAAGTTTCGGTATCGGAATGCCCGCGCCAGGCTCCTGCCCGACATTTATTAACGTCATTACGCTTGAAACTCGTAATGCCTTCCCCACGGTCCAATTCCGCCCGTAAGTCCAAATGATTGTAAATCTCACCATTAAAAGCAATCACAAAACGACCACTTCTTGAGATCATTGGCTGATGACCGGCTGACGACAATTCGATGATCGAAAGCCGCCGAAATCCTAGAGCCAACCCCACTTGCTCATCCGCCCAAGCGCCTGAGTCATCTGGACCGCGATGCGAAATAGTGTCAGCCATGCGAGTAGCAAACGCCTTCGGGTTATCAAGGGCGCCGGGGCGTGCTAGCAATAGTCCTGCGAATCCACACATATTTATATTTATATTTATATTAATCTGACTATCAGCTAGTTTTTAGTTTTTTAATGTAGGACTTTTTTCATTGGAAAAGTTTCTACTTCTACCGCCCTTGGTTCTAGAGGTCGAAACATCCAAATCCTATATGTAACTGGCCGCCTTGAGTCATTTTAGATAACCCTGATAATAAGTGGAGATATATTCCGCGAGGCAGATTCGCCAGTCACGCATTGTGTTCAATCCGCGCAAGTCAAGCTTTCGATCTATCAACCTTTCTGATGGCGGACGATCAGCAAAATATTGAGCTTTCCAATAATCGGAGTCTACTGGAGTGACCTTCACTTCACTTTCGAGTCCTAGCACCTTTACTAGTTCTTGAGCCACCTCGAAACGCCCCGTTACTCCACCGCATACCATGTTGTACACACCCCAAAATTCTTTTCCTAGTAGTACTTTAACGTTGCGGGCAAAATCATGTGTGTACGTAGGAGTGCCCAATTTATCATTTACGACAAACAGCTCTTTTGCCCCTTCCTTAATCTGACTCATCATTTTTTGAATAAATTTCTTGTCTTTATTAGGTCCAGAGCCCATCATCCAACCCGCCCGACAGATCAAGTGTCGCACGCAATTGTTTTGGACAAAAACTTCTCCCGCATATTTACTGCGCGCATAATGCCCCAATGGTTTTGGTTGATCCCAATCATCAAAAACATCGGATGTGCCATCAAAAATACCAGCCGTGCTAATATAAAGTATCGGAATGTTTAGCTTATTGGCAATATATACAGCATTTTCAACAGCCATAGTATTAGTCGCATAAGCATCTTCTTGATGAGTTTCACAATACTCCAAATCAGTATGTGCCCCAAGATGAAATAGATAATCCGGATTGAATTCAGATACATCTTTTTCATAGTTGTCATATTCACGAAAATCTAGATAGCTAAGCCAGGACTCATTTACGTTGATATCCGTGCACTTCAGTTCAAACTCCTCATCGAAAATCTTATGGAAAGCTTCTCCGAGCATCCCTCCACATCCTGCTATATAAATTTTCTTTCTTTGACTCATACTCTGGTACCAGTTAGTTTATTTAAGATTGATAGATAGGTTGATTTTATTGAGTGAGTGGAGTAGTTCTTAATGACAGTAAGTCTGGCCGCTTCTCCGATATTTCGACGTAACTCAGGATTCTTTATAAGCTTTTCCAAGGCATCAATCCATTCCGACTCGGTATTGACAAGTACGCCGTTTTCCATGTGTCGGATAATTCTCGGCGTAGTGCCTACGTTTGTTGCCACAGTTGGCAAGCCAAAAGCCATATACTGAATTGCTTTTAAACCGCTTTTTCCCAGCACCCACTCATCCAAAACGAGAGGATAAATGCCGATATCGATTCCCTGTAGATCTTGCACTTCATTTTCTTTCGTCCACTGAATAACTTCAAGATCAATCCCCGGTAAATCGTATTCAAAATTACCAATAACACGTAATTTAAAATCGATACGTTTATTAAGTTCGAGAAAAACATTGCGTAATAAATCAAGGTATATTCTTGAACTGAAAGTACCGGTCCATCCTATGGTAACTTTCTTATTATTACTATATTTATTTATTGGTAAAAAAATATCGCTATCAACAGAAGAAGAAATATAAGTACACGCTTTATTACAATTAATTTCAAGGCAATAGTCATTTAAGAATGGCGAGCTAGTAATGACATGATCAGCAGTTTTTATCAAGTAATTAGTTTTACCTGGTCCTTTAAAAAGCTTGACGAATGGATTAAGTTCGTTACTTTTCTCCATAAGCACATTATCTTCAACATCGTAAATAATTTGATTAGATAAACTACGAAATACCCTTTCAAATAAAGAAGTACCTACAGGCGTTACCCACATAAAAATATATACAATATCGAACTGTGTCAAGCGGAAAATATCTAACAGTCTACGCAAATATCCTCGTAAAGTACCTAGTATTTTGGGTATGTAATTTCCCCGTGTATAAACTATGCGCCACATAGTTGAATCCATAAATGAAGATACTTCTATCTCGTAACCGTTTTTGCGCCAATGGTCAAAATATTGCTCATACTTCAATCGTTGACCGGCAGCAACCCCTTGGGGGAAAGGGCAAACGACTAGGATACGTTTTTTTATCTGCATCACTAAATTTTCGCTTTATATCCAACTGCACACCAAAAAGGCGCACTATCGGAAAAATGTATGGATTCCAGGCCAGCTTCACACATCATCCGCGAGATCTGGCTTCGGGTAAATCGCTGTTCAAGCGGCGTACCAAAACGGTCCCGCGAATCCGTGCGCATTGTGTAGAAACTATGACTCCTGTAGTACGAGAGTGGAATATCACTTACATTAAATCCTAGGCGTTCGCATATCAAAGAAAAACGCGCTAACGGAAAATACAGCACTACGGCTAATGTATCCGTCACCAAATGTTTAAACTTTGCAGGCAATTTGCAGATGCCTCGCCGCAACAGATCTGAACAACGCCAGATAAGCTTGAATATTGCCGACCGGTTGTCAAATGCGTAATAGAGATACACCTGAAACGGTGCCCCCTGCTTGAGCATGTTGACGCAGGCACTTATAGCTCCCGCAGTGTCTGGAACATGATGCAACACCCCAAGTGAATAGCCAAAGTCCTGACTATTCGGAGGTAGGGTTGATTCTTCTACAGAAGCTTGATGAAACGACACGTTTTTTACATCAACTAATGCGGTTTTTGCAACCTCCAAAGCAGACGATGGGTCAATACAATGAAGGTGCCCTACACGAGGTGCCACAAGTTTTGCCCATCTCCCTGAACCGCAGCCCATATCGAAACCGGTTGCCCCATTGGGCAACTTATGCCAAGGAAAAACCGCAAAATACTCATCGAATATTACGCTAGCCTCTTCATCAGATAGTGCAGACTGATCGAACCGTGACCATTCATCGCCAAAACTATTTACAGTTTCCACATCTAAGTTCTTCTTCACTTTTTCACTCTCCGAGACGGACATAAATCCTCCGATACCTATTTACGCCTTCGTCCAGTGAAAAATGCTTCTCAGCGGCTGCAACACATCTCATGCGCGTACTGGTTTCTGATGCAAGCAACAGTAATTCATTAAGCCCTGCTGTTAGTGCCCCCTCGTCAAATGACTTAAGCGCTACGCCTACACGTTCACCCTCAATTATTTCAGCCATATCTCCTACACCAGAATTAGAGAGGCAAGGAATACCGCAACCAAGTAATTCACCTAGCTTGGTCGGCGCAGAAGCCTGCTTGGAGTAAGACGGCTTAATGAAGAAGACGCTGGCAGTCATGCGCGCTATCAGTCGAGGCATGTTTGAGTAATCTGCTGAACAGAGCTCGACTGCTTCGAGTGGCACGCCGCCAGCCTTGAGTCGTTCACGGATAAATTCATGTTCATTTCGGTTAATTATTAAAATTCTTGCATCAGGTCGAATCCGAAGAAGCTCGTTAAAAACTGCGACAGTCTCGTCAAAAAGATACCACGTACCCACAGTGCCGACGTAGCCCAGTACCAACTCTTCCGGGGCAGCTCCCTCTGGTTTAAAGTGTCTTAAATTTGCGCAAGTTGAAATGACTGAAATATTAGGCATTCGTCCCTGCAAATAGGGAAAAATCTGCATCAAAGTAACTGCAGCATTGGTTAGGGAAACAACATGGTCTGCAGCAAGCAAAAATTGCCGCTCAAACCACTTTGCCAACCTGTACATACTGCCGCTGCGTAACCACAAGTTTCCGTCTACCCGCTCATCAGCCCAAAAGCCGCGCATGTCAAAAAGAAACTTAATTCCAGTTATACGTTTTAGAGCCAGCGCCATCACAGACGGCACATAGCTTCGGGCATGCACGATATGCAATCGATGACGGAAAACCAACCAAAGCCCCAAGCTAATTCCACAAGCAATGTCCCACGCTGTGGCAATGGCCGTGGGCCGCTTGTGATAGGCAAGTGGATGCCAAACGATACCAGTTGCTGCGATTTCTCGCCTCAAACTTTCACGAGCCAATAGGTCGAGCCAATCATCTGACTTTTCAAAACTTATGAGGTGAATGGATTGGTCAGCTGCCAACTGCTTGAGGTAGGCAAGCACCTGAGACTGCCCTAAAGGTTCCAGCATGCCATCATATGAAATGTATAGAATACCCATTATTTTGTAGGCAGCCTAAACACAGCCCGGAAACGATTACCGAGTATTACACCAAACAATCGCTGCCCACTAACCAATTTTGCAGTTGCTGCTATTAACCGTTTTACTATACCTCCGTTAGTGTAAGGCCATCCTGTTTCGTATACTTTCCAAGACAATAAGTCTAGGCTTGGTTCCACTTGTCGGAAAAATGCTTGTTGTTGTTTAGCATCTGTAAGAAAAAGATGAGTTGGAGTGTGGTTGGCAACAAAATACGGTTTTGCTAATCGTTTGAACCATCCAAAGGTTCGTGCTGCAATGTAAACTGGGCTTGGATTAATCTCCAATGGCCCTTCGACAAATAATACGCCGCCTGGCTTCAGGTAGTCCAATAACTCTTTCAGTGTGTGAGCAGGATCGGGCAAATGCTCAAGAACATCACCTAAATGAATAGCATCAAACTTAGGTTTATCTGTTAATGCGCGAAACTGCTCAACAGAATACGTTTTGCAATTTGTATTTTGTCCAGCAAATCGTGCGGCATCTACATCGAACTCTACTCCGCAAGGAGTGAATCCCTCCTTTGCCAGGCCTATCAAGAATGCACCTACACCGCAGCCATAGTCCAGCACTGTCGCACCGACTGGTAAATATGCCTTAAGTAAGTTTGCGGATTCAGTATATTCGCCGCTTTCACTACCTTCATAGTACACATCATGATATGCTGCCTTGGCATACATCATTGCAAAGGTTTGACTGTCAGGAACTGGGTCTACAAAAACGCTAAAGCATGAACTGCATTTGATATAGTTAAACTGGATGTTATTAAAGTTCGTAGCGAACGGAAATGAGACAGCTGAATCCTTGCCATAGCAAAGTGGGCAAGGCCGTGACTTGCTCATAGACATTTTTTTTCCTTATCCACGTCAAAATATGCAAGGTATTGGTCAGCAATTTCGCTTACTGTAAAATCTCTTGCACGCCGCTTTAACAGTTCGCTGTCAACGGGCTCTGTAAGTGCATTTACCATGCTGGCGGCAAGGGCTACTGGATCTTCTGTAGGAACGAGTCTCCCAATTCGACCGTCTTCTAGAATTTCTGCCGGTCCACTTTGGCAATCTGTGCTTACAACTTGCAGGCCACATTCTAACGCTTCAACGATGACGTTGCCGAAACCTTCCCATCGCGAAGACAGAACAAACAGATCTGCAGTTCGGTACCAAGGATAGGTATCAACTACAAAACCAGGCATAGCAACTTTGCCTTGCAAGCCCAGTTGCTGGACTAAATCTTCTAGCTCAGCACGAAGCCCTCCCTCTCCCAAAATCGTCAATTTCGCATTCAGTGATGCCGGTAATAAGGCGAATGCTCTAATTAAAGTTGCATGATCTTTTTGCACTTTAAGAGTGCCGACTGAAAGGATGTGATGCTCGAAGCCAACACCCCATAACTTATTTCTGATACTTTCCGTTTCTGGATCTGTCGATACTCCAGTGGCTGCAGGATTGTAGATAACACGAACTTGCGATTCAGTAAACTTACCCAACCGACACATATCTTGTTTGACACCCTCTGAGACAGCAATTATTCCACTTGCAGATGGATAAGTGAGCCGCATCACCGCTGCCAGCAGCCATGGCGACAAATTAAGCTCCTGCACAGACGAAATGCTTAACTGGACATGGTCGCTCAAATAAAGACGCCCGGGCTTTCCAGCAAGCCACCAAGACAAGACGGCTGCAGAAGTCAAGGGCCACATGGCTGCAAGTACGATATCAGGACGGGCTTTTTTCAAGTACCGAGCAAATGGAAAAATTCCCCTACGGATACGATCCTCGCCCAAATTAATGATCCTAATATCTTTAGGTAACAAGCTAAGTAACGCGCCTCTTTGCTGAAGCAAAGCAAACTCAACTTTAATTCCTTGAGCGTGCCAGTGCTTTGCTAAAAGAAGATGAAGGCGCTCGGCACCACCCCCGTGAAGATCTGGTAAAAAAATTAGTATGCTTTTAGCATTCATTTCATGTTTTTTGAGATGACCCTGACCCAGTTTCCTTACCACTCAGAAGTTAGTAAATCCGGCTCCTTGTTGGTCTGAAGACAGGGTTTTGACCCGTTCCTCAGAGCAAACTCTTTTGACGTTTGCCAGTCTAGCGCACTGTGAGGTCTCTCCTCGTTATAGAAGCTCCGCCAGGCCTCAATTTTATGCCTCGCATCTTGCAAGCTCATAAACCAGTGTTCGTTTAAACATTCTTGGCGCAGTCTTCCATTGAAGCTTTCCACCATCGCATTGTCAGTCGGCTTGCCTGGCCTGCTGAAGTCAAGCTCAATGCCTCTCTCATATGCCCATTTATCCATCACCTTACTGATGAACTCGCTGCCATTATCGGTTTTGATCGTCATAGGTTTGCCTCTGATCGCCACGATGTTGTTCAAAACCCGAACGACATCTTCGCCTTTTAAACTTTGATCAACGTGTATATCCAGACTTTCTCGGGTGTAGCAGTCAACCACTGTGAGCATTCGAAGCTTGCGTCCATCAAACAAATTATCTGCAACAAAGTCCATGCTCCAGATTTGGTTAATGTGCAACGCCAACTTCTTCGGTTGTCTGAGCTGAGCTGCTTTGTTACGCTTTGGACGCTTTTGCCGCAATGACCAGCCCTGCTCCCGGTATAGCCTATAAACGCGCTTATGGTTGTCTCTAAAGCCTTCACGCCTGAGCATTGGTCTTGACCCTGTATTCCAGTACCGCCGGTATGTTTAAGTTACCGATCGTTTCTCCCTGAACAGCGTTGGCGGCAAGTAACCAAGTGCACTGTGCGGGTGACACAAATTATATTCATCGAACCAATCTTTCAGTTGGGCCATCACAGTTTATGAATCTAGCCGTTTAGCCAGATTGACTAAGTCCCGCTCCAGAGTCTTCACGAAGCTCAAAGATATGCACTTACTTTGTAGGCTTTTAGTGGGGGGAGCCACAGGCTTTAATCCCAGTTTTTTTGGAAATCTTCCAATCTCTGCTGCTATTTAGCAACTGCCGTTATCATTTAGCCATTCAATCGTTTTTAGCGACTTGCCTTGTGATCCGAATCGTTTCTCCACAGTTTGCAACAACAAGTCCCCTACCAGTCCCGCGTCAATGCCTTTGGTAGTGGCCACCCAGCTCATGATCTCCCTGTCGCAGCAGTCCAGTGCAAATGCCACCCTGACGCGCTCTCCATTGTCGTAAGACAGTTCCAACCCATCAGAGCACCATCGAGTGTCGCTTTCCTTAACCGCCAATGTGCCTTCATGCTTTCTAGTGTCCAGAGTTTCTGGCCCTGCCTAAACAGCAGCCAGCCCTCATCTCGCATAACCCTGTAAACGCGCTTGTGATTGATTTGTCGGCCATCGATCTTCAGCCTGGCCCATAGCCTTCTGTACCCATAGGTTGCTCGGTCTTTAACCACGCTGGCAATGACATTTTTTTGGTCAGCATCATCAGCTTTAGGTGGTGACTTTCTCAAAATAGCCCAATCAGATGAACGGGTTTTCTTGGTCAATAAATTGCTGCGCGAAATACTCAGAGCCGTGCACACCACCCTTATTGTTCGTCCCCGGCTAATACAGGCGAGCGCACAATCCACTTTTTTCTTTGGCAAAGTCCACAGCCGCCTTGAGATTCTCGTTATCCAGAGTCTTACGTCCAAGCGCACCTTCAATTTGTTTAATGCGTGTCATAGCATGTTGAAGTTTAAAAGCCGGGATAACAGCGTTGGCAAAGATAGCAACCAAAGAACCCTCCAAATGACTTGGCGCCTTTGAAACAACTGGGATGTAATCAACCATGCAAGCGAGCTACCATCGAAACAGAGCTTCCTGCTTAATTGTTTTGCTTTACGTATCAGCCTTTAGCAAGGAGTCCAGCACTTGCGTCCCTGAACATTGGTGACCACTTCCAAACTAGAATTATTCGTAGTTTTTTAGTTAAAGTAATACAGAAGCGACTGTCGTTCAGTGAGCTAACTCAATAAATGTTTACTCTTGCAGATAACTGTTTCATCCAAATTTGCTGAAGAACGAAAGACCTTCTTTAATTGCTTGAGTGTTTTGATTTAGTAAATGCTATCGAATTGAATGAATTGGTAGTCTCGATGGGTGAGATACCATACCCCGAACCCACTGATGAGGGCTCTCAACAACAGAATGCAGAGGCATGAGAATACGCCAGTGCCCCGATAGTGGGTCCAAAGGATCAGATCTTGTCACTGGTTCAACTTCATGCTCAAGATTCTGATCAAAAAGAATTAGGTCTCCTGCGACAATATTATGTTCTCGATTTATGTTGATAAATTTTCCATCCGGACTCCCAATGACAGTCCCACCACCTTCAAAATCGGATTCTGGTGTCGAGAGCTGTAGTGACACTTGTATGGCATGTCTCGCATAACCGGTTTTGTCATTGTGTCTAATCACACCTGAGTCTCCTTGATCAGTCCTAGTAGGACGATAAGAAATTGCATATCCATCACTCGGATAGATATGCGCGGTCAGAGGGAATTGAGCAACGGCGTTCCTAAGAATGTGACAGTTGAGGGCAACTTCTGCAGTTAGTTCGTGCTCCGGCGGATTCCAAAAAAAACATTCGTATCGTTGAACTTTTGGATAATCTGAAAGACCAAGTCTATTAGCAATGGGCAGGGGTGACTTGTGCATTGCGTAGTTAGGTCGGCCACGCCAGTAACCTTTTGACCCGAAAGGCATTGAATAGCGGTGCCACATTTTCCGAATCTCGATTGTTACAGAAGAAGGCACGAAAGCTTTAATTACTGCATATCCCTGAATCTCAATGCAGGACATCAGTTCTTTTGGGTCGTGAGACATTATTTTAGCCTAGAGCGAATAGAACGGAATATGCGCCTCAGCGTACTCGGCGGTTTAGTGAAACTCACCTTAATAACTGCATGCCCAGTCGGGTGACCTTTCGTGCCTAGGTATTCCCAATCTACGTCCATATCTCTGAAAAGCCTTCGGAAGTAGTTAAGGGTCAGGTGTGAGACCTCATATGAAAGACTTTCTTTACCAGTAATTGAATAAATGGACGTACCGTCCCAGTCCTTACGCGAGCGATAAAAAGTAAAATAGCACACACCCCCTGGTTTCATGACCTTCTGAAGACTCCTAAGGCAATTTTCTACTTGAGAATGACTAAGGTGTGTAAAGACGGCATGTATGAAGGCAATATCGAACTTTTTTGCGAAGCGGTCAAATGCAAATTCTCGGTCGACTATCAGATTGGGCTCAGGCTGAATACCTGCCTCCTTCAGCCAACGAAGACCGATATCTAGGTTGATCTGGTCAGAATCTATGCCGTGGTATCGCCCTGCTTCCAAGTATGGCAGCATCACATATGGGAGTCGAAGCCAACCGCAGCCAATGTCGAGGAAGTCATGATGCGGACGCAAGCCTTGGTCAAACAAGAACTCAAACATCCAACGTTGCATTCTCTCGCAATAGGCATAATTCTTAGCGGCAACGGAATGTTCGTATCCATACTCAAGAAAGAGGTCCATTAGTCTAAGACTGGCCGAGCGGAATTCAATTTGGGAATTAGGTTGCAGATTCATTTTACAAAGGGCGTAGTTGTTTATCGGTTCTAATATTTGCTGCTCGATCCATGTAGTGCCCAAGAGTTACCAATGCCCAAATGCGCGGCCAGCCAGCATCATCAGAACGAGAGGTAAACTCATTAAGAATACGATTCAAAACAGCAGAGGGCAATATGTCAGATTTCTTAAGGGCATCAAAGCTAGAATGCAACAGCGGCTTAAGCGGTCCCCGAAGGGCACCGGCAATGCCAACCTTGAAACCCTGCTTAGGTCTATTTGTAAGATCATTAACGAAAAAATCCGAGGCAATTTGACGAAGAAGAGGCTTCGATGGCGCCCCTCTTGGAAGCAGTACGTCCCCGGGTAGGCTAAGAGCCCAATCAAGCAGGTCTCTATCTAGAAATGGTACGCGTATCTCTAGGGAATTTGCCATTCCGTACACATCACTGTCTCGCAAAAGTTGGTCTCCCAGATAATACCGCATTTCTAGGCGTTGGACGGAAGCGACTGGATCGCCGACAACAATCGAATCAACTCCATCCTCATTGTGGGCATGAAAGGTTGAAGTAAGTCCTAGCTTTATCGGATCCAGACCAAGGTCAAGAAGCTCGCGCGTTGAAAATATCTGACGACTCGTATGGTAGATACTCAAAAGTTCTGGGCCAGCGCTAGCGATATCAACCGCACGCTCTTTCTCGAATTGTCCACCTCGGGCTCGAGCCATAGCAATCATGCGACGAATCTTTACTGGAATAAAACGTGAATGTCTTTTTGCTAGTCGCGGTATTAATCTGAAAGATGTATACCCTCCGAAGACTTCATCGCCACCTTGGCCAGAAAGGGCTACCGCATAGCCTCTGCGTCTCACTTCTCGCGAAACAATGAAGACATTCACACCATCCATTGATGGCTGATCCTGTGACGACAACCATATTGGAACAGAATCAAGTAACGCTTGGGAGTTCATTGCACATTCTTCAAAAGGGACACCAAGGCGCTTCGCTGTAGCAATGGCAAGGGGACCCTCATCACGAACATCTCCGGGTATACTTACCGTAAACGCCTCAACCGCATTGCCTAGTCTTTGCGCTGTAAAACCTAAAACTGCAGTTGAATCTAGTCCAGCGCTCAAGAATACCGAAATCGGTATGTCACTGATAAGATGTCTATGTACTGATTCGCTAAGAAGGACTCTACCTTCCTGAATCAGCGTCTCTCGTGGTACTTTTAATAGTTCAATGTTGGGTTGAGGGTAAGTCCAGTACTTATGCTCAGAGCGAACTGACCCATCAAGGTTATATGTCCTCCAAGTCGCCCTAGGGAATGCCTCTATGCCCTCGACAAATGTGAGGGGCTCTTGAACAGATCCATACGCAAGATAACCTGCTAAGGCTCTACGGTTGACCGCAAAGTCTAATAGTCCGGCTGCGGTGAATGCATGTACCTCAGACGCAAAGGCGATGGAACCGTCCTTAAGCTTTGCAACGTAAAGGGGCTTGATTCCTAAAGGGTCTCTAGCAAGAATAAGTTCACAAGACCGCGCATCCCAAATCGCAAGTGCAAACATACCGCGTATTCGGTCGAAAGCGTTTTTACCCCATTGCAGATAAGCTGCTAATACGACCTCTGTATCGCTTCGACCAAAGAAATTAGCCCCCGTTGCTTCAAGCTCATCTCGAAGCTGAGTAGCGTTGTATGCTTCTCCATTATAAACTATCCAACTACCGCTGGACCGCTCCGTCATAGGCTGCGCACCCGTTGGTGATATGTCCACGATCGCGAGTCGACGATGACCCAGGCAAACACTTCCGGTACCAGTCATTAACGACGTAACCCGCTCTCCGTCGGGGCCTCGCGTCGCCATACTTCCCAGCATTGACAAAACTTCAGGCTCACGATTTGCCTGATAAGGTGTTAGTATTCCAGCAATGCCGCACATATCAATCGATTCGATGCTCGCCGTTTGCGAAGTCGAAAAGATAGTCTGAAATGCGCCGCGCCACTCCTCGAGCCTTTGGAATTCGGAGGAACATTCTTTTAATTGGTCCAGCCGGAACTCGCGGTGAGCTAATGGAAATATTAACGTTCAGCTTCTTCGCGACTTCTAGCCACTTTGAAGTCAATGAGTTACCCAAGTGATGTACGACTGGCTGTACAACTGAAAGCTGCATCATTTTGCACTCATTGAGCCGAGTTTCCCATTGAACTCCCTGTGTAGGACCAAGAGGGGCATGGCCATCAAATGGCAAGAATGACATGGCTAGCTCTTTTTTCACCAAAAACATCCAGTGGTTACAAGTTGCATAGGCACTCACCCCCCGTCTTTCAAGCCGGACCTGTTCAGATTTTCTACTACGGGTCAAATACTCAGCTCTATCCTTACCAATAGCATCCGCATAATCCCATATTTGTTCGTCAGGAATAAGTTGACCCCTCTCCACTCGAATGCTCTCATCCTTTTGACTGAGTTCGAATGTAGCAGCAAGCGAATAATCACGCTCAAATGCATGAGGCATTACACAACCCGATACGGATCCTGCCAGAGGGAATGCGCTATAGACTTGACTCATCGCCTCAAACCATCCTGGATAAAAATACACATCGCTATCAGTGAACGCAATCCATTTACCTGGAGCGCATGAGAATAAATAGTTCCAAGATCCTACTCGCCCAACATTGTCGTCGCAAAGGTGAAGGTATTGGATTGAGCCTTCTTTATGTTGTTCAACAAGCCAATCAACTACGTTTTCAGCACTTCCATTGTCGAATACCATTAGGTCGAAAGGTTCGGCCGTATTCGCTCTGATAGAAGCTATACAGATTTTAAGTATCTCGAACGACTCTTGAAACCATCCCTCGTGATTAGGAATATACGTTACAGTACAGACCGTGAGAGGAGCGGGTTGACGAACGGCCCCAGTCTGAAAATTGGGTCGTTTTAGTGGGTTCACCCCTATACGCATCGTTAAAATTCCTTGTTAAGTGCTGCAGTTTAATCTACAAAAAGATGAGTGGTTTGATAAAAATTGAGCGGCTTAGATTTGATTTTACACTAATGCTACTTACCAAAATATTCTTAAAGTAAATTTGCATGAATATATAATTGATCTTAATTTTAACTCAGCAATATCATTTAACCTTACTTTAGACTTGAAGAAAATCTCTGAAATCTTTTTTAAAATATGTTTATTTTCTTGAAATAAAATCTCGGCCATCCATATATTCAATATGCTCGAAGTTTGCATTCTCTAACCAGTTTCTCATTTCATGAGGAGTGTGACCACTTTGGTAGGTCGGAGTAACTGCATCAAATGTATCTAGTACTGTCCATTTAAAGTCGGGAAGCCAGATGTTTATTGGAAAAAATTTTTGTAGAATTTTACTAAAAAACGTGTGTCTTTTGACTAAATAACCGATAGTTGAAGCACTATAGGCATATATTAGTGGAGGGTAAAATTTAAAAACAGGCCTTAAAATCTTAAACAAAGTTCTCCAGAATGTAATTGCTTTTGATCTATAGAAACCCGACTCAGAATAAACTCGCAAAGCGAATTCTCCGTTGGATCTCAACACACGATGAACCTCATTTATAGCTATTTCCGGAGCAGGCGTATGGTGAAGTACCCCCACAGAGAAAGCGAAGTCAACGGTATTGTCTGCTAAAGGCAACCTTAATGCATCGCCCTGTATTAAGAGAAAATTACTATAGTTTTTTAGATTATTTTTTGCGGCATCTATAGCAGACGAATAATCTATTCCAATAACAATTGCACCAAAACTCAATGCAATGTCAGAGAACCTCCCGGAGCCACAACCTACATCAAGAACTAATTTATCTTTAATTTTATGTTTGCTAAATTTAGAAAATTTCAGAAATTTAGCTAATGTAACTCCCTCCATCGGAGTACCTTTATTCTCACTTTCGAATTGAACATTTGCCCAACGATTCCATTGAAATCCAAAACTTTCGCTATAGTTTTTGCTCTCTACAAATCTAGGAATTCCATTTCGGATATCAAAGGCATTCGTTTTGGATCTCAACTTACCAGTCAATATTTCATCACCTTCGCTAGAGTAAATCTCGATCTCAAGTGGTTCTCTTGTATACGGATCGCATAGTAGAGGTAAATGTGAAGCTTTCAAGTAAAAATTCTCCTTTGAAAATTAAAGACTACATTTAGAAGTCTTCAGAGCACTGCGTGGGAAGAGCTTAAGAGTTTCGTTGCAAAACAAAAACACATTGAATTTAGTTTTATTTCACACTTCTGGCTCGATATTTTATTATACACCTAGGCAAGTGTTTTGAAAGACTAAAAATTGGTGATGCCATATTTTTATTGAGCACTATCTTGAATTACTTTTTCTCAGCATAAAAGCACCCAAATTCTTCTTATATCCAAATATTTTTAAGAATAACTTAACAAAGACCTAATCATTACACGCTTTCAACTGTAAACTTGCCCGCAATCGGATTGGTGAGTTTCTGAAATTAGTCTAATCAGTTAATCCATATTTTTTAGACAGGCTTATTTATTGTGAAATGACCAATGGTTGTTATGCAGCCCTTTCCTTCTCTTTGGACATTTCAGGCTTTCGAACAATTCACTTTGTCGTTGTAAATATAGATACCATCTATAGTTTGTTTTCCCTCTGTAGTGTGCTCAAACCCATTTTCAAGTATTTTTACTCTTACTATTCCATTTTTGTTCATGGTTTGGGCAAAAACCAACTTGCTTCCAACAGCCAAATTAGAACATTCTACTACATTATAAATATACTGACTAACCAAAATAAAAAGTAGATAACACTGATATCATCAGTATGTTGTTATAATTTCAGCACTTGCAACTAACATCGCGTCTATAGCGCGGAATAGTAGCGACCATTTCGACTAGGCTCTCTTTTATTGATCAAATAGTTGCTTCCCTAATTGCCATTTTAAGGGATACCGATGGGGCTGTCATTAAAGGGGCTAACTCATAAGTTAATTCACTGGATATATCCTTATACTTGAAAAAATATAAAGATTATGGACTTGAAGGCTCTGTTGATTTAGTTCTTTTATCAAACAAAACTTTTAAAATTAAATAATTTACCTAAAGTTATATTGTAAAATTTCTAAATAAAGACTACTTACTGTTTTCTTTAAAGATATATAAAAATTATGACATAATAAATTTTGTATTATAATTTAACCATCAAATATAATTTTCAATTCATTTACTATTTATTGTATGACAACATTCACTAAAGTAATTCTATACACAGATATCGATGGAAGGGCGAAATTTAAAGATGAAACAATTCCCATGGACGAGGGAACTTCTCAAAGCCAGTTGACCAAAATTTTCTCAGCAGAGGGTTATCAAATTCGCTTCAGTCCTGTAGGATTTCAAAGTCAATTTCATGTTACCCGTAAGCCACTATGGATATTCATATTGTCTGGAAAAATGGAAATTGGATTACACGATGGTACAACTCGTATTTTTTCTCCGGGGGATCATTTTTATGCTGCAGACATATTGCCTGAAGGAGTAATTTTTGATGAAACATTGCACGGACATTGGAGTCGTCAAGTTGGTGAAGAGCCCTTAAGAACTTTATGCCTTAGGGATTGAGGTGACACTCATTCAATTTCTGCTTTTGACCCTGTATTTCAATACTAAGATATGTTTAATCTATATTTAACCCCTCAACAGCGTTGTTGGCAATTAACCTAAGGTGCTGCACAGATGATACGGCTTTAGTCACCGTGAACTACTGTGGGCTACCAAGTAAACAGCGCTTGCTGTTTCATTGTCATTTTCAAGCTTTTGCCAGGAGTCCAGTGCTTGCGGCCCTGATCACTTGTGACCAATTTCATCCTGTTTGTCTTATTGATAACCATAGACATACCCATAGTCCTATTCGTATTTGTTAGTTTGAAGAATACTGATGTGAGTGTCAATCAGGGTGCTAACTCGCGAAGACCATGGTTTGAGCTTTTATGGTCGAATGGTCTTATCGACCGAATAGGTTTATATGAAGATATTGGATTATCTTTATAAATACAACTTAAATTTTTAAATCTGTATAAATATCTTCATGCCGTATTAGGGATCCAGCTTTTATAAATTTGTTTAGTGACTTACCAACTAACATATCCATTTCTTGCGGTGCTAAACCCCACGCAGGCCTTACCCAAGTCAGCCATTGACGTTCGATAGGCACGCCTGAAGGAATATCGATTAGAGTGCCAATAGATCGACGCATGTGCAACTCCATACTTAACTCTGCTTCTGTACGAGAACGAACTTCGCTGCCAAGATATTTTTCCGCTTCGCGAACAACCTCCACCATACCTTTTAAGTCAGTTGGGTCCGCCGAAAGTCGGTGGTCATGAAAGACTTGATCTTCTTTACGGTAAGTGAAGTGCTTTTCAAGTGCCACGGCACCTACTGCCGTAGCTAATTCGCAAGCTTTAATTCCCAGAGTATGGTCCGAATAACCAACGGGTAAATTAAAGCGTCGAGATAGCCAAATTATGTTTCTCAGATTTGCATCTTCTGACGTTGTAGGGTAAGCTGAAACGCAGTGCATAAGCATTAGGGATCCATCGGTACGTGCACTTGGCCGCTCATAAAACACTACATCAATGGCCGCTTGAATTTCCTCTTCGGTACCTAGTCCAGTTGAGATGATTAACGGTTTACCTGTTCGTGTCGCGTGGCGAATTAATTCATGAAAGGTAAGATCGCCAGATGAAATTTTAAAAATAGGCTGAATTTCGTTAAGAAAATCTATATCTGCCAATCCTAACGGAGTTGAAAAAAAGACCAAATTAAGAGAATTTGCTAACTTAGCAAGTCGACGAAATGCATCGTAGCTAAGACAGAAACGGCTGACCCTTTCGAAACGTTCTAATTGCTCAGTAGAAACGTAGTGTTCAGGAGTGAAGGTCTGAAATTTCACAGCATCGACACCAGCACTTGCAGCTTTCAAAATAAGGTCAGCGGCAATTCCTTCACTGCCTTCATGATTTACGCCGATCTCGGCAACAATCCATGTGCGTGTGAGTTGATTAAAGTTCATTTTGTTTTCCCGTAAATATGTGATGAGCGGGCCTTTGTTCCACACTTACCTTGTTAATTAATAATTCCCCAAGTTCCCAATCAAGCTGAGTGGTTAGACGAAAGGCACCAAGTTGATCAACTGTTATGTGACCAATTTTTACTGAAGATGGCGCACCATCGTTGAGCACTTGCTCACGACTTAAAAGACGCATTGAACCAACCTCGCGGTATATCTCTTCACGCTCAAATCGCAACTTATTGGTATCACTAAATGGTAGAAGTCCATGACCTTCATGACAATAGAAGTTATCAGTTTCTGGACGTACACCAATTACTACATCGGTCTCAAACAACTCCATAGTTTCGATTGCTGTGTCAATATGGTGAGAATTACGAAATGGAGACTCTATTGAAAGCTGCAAAACTGCATCATATTTCTGACCAAATGATTCAACATATTCTAGAGCATGTTTTAAAGTATCTAAAAGTGATGTATTTGAATTTGCTAAAACAGCAGGCCGCTCAATAGTCATTAATTTGTCAGAACTATGTTGTTTGACATGCGATATGATTAAATGATCTGGAGTGCTAAGCACTACTTTGGAGATACGTCGCGCAGTTAATGCTGCATGAAGTGTCCAATCTATTAAGAACTTACTACCAAACAACTTTAATGATTTACTTGATTTATCAAAACTTGGTCCTCGAACTGCTACTACAGCAAGAACCCTAAGTTTAGAGCTTTTACGCTGTACCATATTACGGATAATTTCAGAACGTGTAGATAAAATACGCTCTTCATTTTTTGATAAGCTGTCTCCGTGTTGACGGTAAAAAAACAACGGGAGATTTACATTCCGTACTTCGAAGTCCTCAATCATCCGAATCCATAAGTAATATCCGTCCTGACATGAGTATCGCTCATCATAACCACCAATCTCTCGCAAGCAATCGCATCTGATCATAGTGCATGCTCCATGAGCGGGTTGATCTAATAGAGTGACATCTACAAAATCATGACGTCTTACTTGCTCCGTGACATGCCCTTCCTCATTAACCAAATAATAGTCAGGAAAAACTAAGCCTACCGAGGAGTTACGCTCCAAAACATTGCTCAACAACTCTAATGCGTGGGGATCCAACCAGTCATCAGCATCGAGCCTCATAATATATTGACCTCGTGCCTCGCGCAGAGCTATGTTGTTGGTTACATTTAAGCCTTTATTTTTTTGGAAAATTGCTTTAATTTTAGGATTTTCTAAATATGATTCGATGATAGTATATGAATTGTCGTTAGAACCATCGTCAATAATTAACAGTTCAAAATCCTGCAAAGTTTGCGCAAGTACACTATCAATAGCTTTTTTAATATATCTCCCGTAGTTAAAATTTGTTATGTAAATTGTTACAAGTGGGTTAGAAATATGCTTTAAATTCATATTTGAAATTCTAATTGATCCCAAGCAATCTGTTCCATTGCATACTGGTATCAATTTCTGGAATAAATTGTTTTTGCCTAACCCTGCTATTTATTTCTAAAACCTCAGGGTAAATTTCAAAAAAATCAACAATATCGTCTAATCGATAGTCACTCAACTTGCCTTTTCTACTCATTTCATCTAGAAAAGTCGTAATTACTTTGTAATCCTCCTCTGTATCTAGGGTCAGACGCCAGTTGTGTGCATGACGATCGTCTACCGGAACTGTTGACGTTCGATATTGGTTTTTATGGTGGGTTACATAAAAGGTCAGGTATTCTGTTCCATTTGGATCTTTGGCAAGTCGATGAATTTCCTTCAGCAACTGCGCATCAAAAAATTCTACTTCAGTTCCACTGGGCAGAGCTTTAAGGTCTGAGTATTCAGCATTGCATTTAAGATGATGCTGAAGTCCCCGGTCTATATAAATCGGATCTACTAGAATGTCATCGCCGGTTATGCGTAATACCACATCCACTTCATTCCCATCCATTGCACCAAGCATTCTTCCTAATACATCCTCGACCGGACCTCGATACACATTAACCCCAGAAGCTAAAGCCAATTGGGCAAGGGGAGTATCTTCATCATTAGTTGTAGTACAAAAAACAATACCATCCAGAGTTTTTGCCTGTTTCACACGTTCTAGCAAGTGTTGTAAAGCTGGCATTCCCGCCACATCTAACAAAGCCTTACCTGGAAGTCGACTAGAACGCGATCGAGCAACTACTAACGCCCAAGTTGAATTTTTTACATCCGCTCGGCAAATGACTTCTTCTTCCTCAATATTTCGCAATAAAGGACGACCAATTAATTGCCTTAAATCAGCTGCGTCATTACCATCGCCATCTACTCGTTTCATGCAAAGGTCGCTCGGTGCCAAAATTTTACCAACATGCAAATTGCCATTAGCAACCCACCTTTTCTTCACTGTATTACGATAATTGACCTCTGCTTGACTAAAAGTTTCAGGACTTGCTCCCAACGCTGATTCGGTTTTCCGAACTTCGTATAAAAATCTTTTGAGTTCTGCCGGTTCCAAAGAAGAGTAGTAATCCACACCCTTTGATCCTCGATCTAGCGTCACGTGCTTTTCAATAACACTAGCACCCATTGCAATTGCAAGCAAAGGAAGAGTGACAGAAAAAGGATCGTCAGCGTCAACGTGATCTTGATAACCAATGCCAGCAAAACTACCAAATTGTTCTTTCAACCATCTCAGTCGAATTAAGTTGGAATCTTCTACAGAAGTAGGATAACTCTGGAAGCCGTGAAGCAACACACAGTGATGGTTTTTCCCAATTAGGTCGATAGCATTAGCAATCTCTCTAGCAGAACTTCCACCTGTTGAGAGAAACACTCTAGATGCGGGTAGTGACGCTAGCTTCTGCAAAAGGGGATTATTTCCTAAATCAGAGGAGTGAACTTTGAAACCATCAACACCTAAATCACTGGCTATTTTCAATGCATCTAGTCCGAATACATCACAGTAGACTTTAGCCCCACGCCCTTTAACTTCAGTTATTAGCTTCCTCCAAATACTTGGCGAGAAAGATTGCTTTTCAAAATGAGCGTAACGAGGGTGGGCCTTAACTAAAAGTTCATGAGCGAAATAGATTTGAAACTTAACTGCATCAGCGCCTGCATCTATCGACTGCAAAGCTAAATCGAGCGCCTGCCTATAATCACCTTGGTGTGCATTTGCGATTTCAGCGACAATTTCAACTTGATTCATATTTTTAAATTTAGATATTAAGAATATATAACATTTATCTTATTCAGTTATTTTTTTCTCTGAATATATAAATATTAAGGCTTGCAAGAAAATTTTAATCAATGCTTTCCCACTGGTACGTTTCCTTAAATGGGCATGCATTGCATATTGGGATTTCACCACCTCGCCCTTCTACATGTGCAGTTCGAACCGCATCAATTTCAGATCCAGTCCAAATTTCGGAAAGAGTACTCACAACACTTGGAGGGGTGTTGTACTGTTTTGGCATTTTTACATTATGGAGTTGAATAAAACCTTTGCCACCTATGTTGGCACGCTCAACAATTTTGGAATTTTCAGAAACTCCAAGTTCAATAGCTAATCTATCAGTAAAACCCACAGGGTGTTGAGCACCCCAATCGTAGCAGCACATGCCTACACGACCGTCATAAGTTACCAACAATCTTTGATAAGGTTGCTCGCAAGGAAGGCGACCAACGGCAATAAAAATTTGACCATCTTTATCTCTAAAAAAGGGAGTATCCTGTGATAAATCTCTTTCAATTAATGCATTTTTTAATTTATATTGTGTATCAGCATCTAACTCTGAAAGCTTACCACCTCTCTCGGTATATTGTTTTACAGAAACATCATCAACATAATGATCGAACAAAGAATAAAAACTCTCTTGCTCATTAAATGTTTCATCTGTTAAAATCATTTGAATTTTGGTTCGCGGAAATACAGATCCAATTTCTTTACGAATTTCAGAAAAACGCTTAATATGACTATAAACATCTTCAAAATTATTATCTTTAAAGCGGCCAGGACGCATTTTCTCATAACTTTGTTTAGTTCCACCATCGAAAGAGTAAATAACGAGATCTAAGCCAGCTTCAATTAGTCCATATGCAATTTCATCGGTTAAACAAGTAGCATTTGTATTGATAATAGTCTCCAGTATTCCTTGCTTTTTGGCATGCGCGATCAAGTCTGCCAGTCGAGGGTAGAGAAGGGGTTCACCTCGCCAATTAAATTTAATTGAAGGAACGCCGAGTTCAGCCGCTTCGTCAATTAATTTGAATGCAAGTTCATCACAAATCACTTTATCTGGCGTGGCAATAAACTGTCGATAGCAGAATGGGCACGCTAAATCGCATACTGCAGCCACTTCAATATCAACGCAAAGTGGAGGGATTTTGGCCGCACGAAAATCGTCCCCAATAAGTTTCAATTCAACAGATCTGCGAGGCAATGAACGCCATGAATCTCTATACCAAATAAATCTTTCACGAAAATTTTGTAACAATTTGCCATCCTTATCTCCTCCAGCAAACTGCCTAGCATGCAAATAAGCCTTATTAAATTCCATATTCTCAATCATAAAGCTGACACGCGATTTTTCAGAGTTTTCACGACTCTGAACGGCGTACATACGATCTTTATTGCTTGACATATCTAGCTCCTACAATTAAAAATATTATTAACTATTTTTTATAAATTTATTATAATTACTCATTGATTTGAATAATTCAAGGAAGGTATATATTTTTTAATTATTGGCTATTTTATAATTAATTCTATAAAAATCTTGATAGTATGGCTCGATTATAATGACTTAACAAACCAATAAATCCCCATCCAAATATTTCTTTTACTTTCCCCAAAGGCAAAGTATTTAAAGATCCAATTTCATCATTTGCCCAATCAACATGTAAATTGAAATCGTCCAGATCATCACAAAACAAAAATGGGAAATTTTTGTTAATATAATCATAATTTAAATAAATTGAATTCTTAATATTCGAAACATTAACAAATTCACCTACTATCGCTGCCTTACAGCCTATTGAATGGGCATAAGGTATGTAGCTACCAATTGTTGGTCCAATTGCGTACTCATAAAAACTAAAAATAACTTTCATTCTTAATAAAGAATTTATATCACTTGGATCGGCACCTATTATATAATTAAAATCTGAATCAATTATATATTTTATCAAATCAATCCTATCAGCATCCCCACCAAATATGCAAATTGTTGGATTATTATATTTAAATCGATTTTTATTTAAAAAATCGACAAATCTACGTGCTCCTAAATGTTCATCATTTTCTTTAAGTGATTTTGGTAGCAATGCAATAACTGCATCCTTCTTGCGTGGTAGCGTAGGATTTGGTACATAAGTATATGGCAAGCCTCCAACAACAATATTTGTATTTGGAATATATTTATTCAAATCATTAGATTGATGCTGTGTTGCAACAACCACGTTTGATCTCTTAATATATTCCATGGAACCTTTTAATATATCATTAAGCTTTAATGGATACCAATGCCAGCCATGCACCCAGCTACATCTTACAATTGGAGTCTGCTTCATTTTGGTTCTATTAGCTATCAAATGCGAAAAACCAAATCTATCTCCTTCATTTCTTAATGGCAACATGATTCTTTCAGGCAGAAATGAATCAATATCTATATATTTTTTTGTTGACTGCATTTAATTCATACTATATTAATAATTAGCTTTTTCTTTTATTTAATTTGAAAGTAATTTTTATAGTAATTATTTAAATAATTTATGGTTATATACTATAATTTTTTATTACTATTTTAATGTATAGTAAAATCTATAATTGTAAATTAGCGATTACTTAATCATAGTTTACTATTTTACTCGTGAGAAGCATCTAATAAATATGCAAAATTGGTATCATTTAAAATATTGATAAATTTTATGTTTCAAGTAATATTTGACATACTCCTGAATACTTTGTTATTTTCCAATAACGAATCATAGGTTCCTTCGTCAATGATGCGTCCTTTATCGAGCATGTATATCCAGTCACATTTTTTAACAGTAGTTAACCTATGAGCAACTAGTATAATAGTCTTATCTCTTCCAGTTTCATGAACAGCATCCATAACTAATTTTTCGGTTACACCGTCTAAAGCACTTGTTGCTTCATCAAACACAAGAACCTCTGCTTCATTGTACAGAGCTCTTGCAATACCTATTCTTTGACGTTCCCCACCTGATAGTTGTACTCCACGCTCACCAACCGTTGTTTCAATGCCATAAGGTAATTTAGCAATTAGTTCCTTAAGTTGAGCTTTATTTACGGCATTAAGCAATTTTTGTTCATTAATTTCATCTTTTGCTAAGCCAAATGCAATATTTTCTCGCACGGTTGAATCAGAAAGATAAATACTTTGCGATACATATCCAATTTTTTTTCGCCAATGCAGCATATTTGATTGATCAATTTTTATTTCATCAATTAATAAATGACCTTCGTCTGGGGCAATTAAACCCATAAGTACATCGATAGCCGTTGTCTTGCCAGATCCTGACGAACCTACTATTCCAATCATTTTTTTCACTGGAATACATATAGATATACCGTTCAGAGCGAAATTATCAGTTCCAATATATTTGAACTTGACATTTTTAAGCTGTATTGATTTTTTAGGAGAATTGATATTTGAATTTGCTTCAATAGCTAAATCTTCAATCAATTTAAGTTTGGTCTGTCTTGATTTTAAATCATTTTTTATATTTACATAAGCAGGTAAGCTAGCCTTAATTTGTGCTGTACTATAATAAATTTGCTGAAAAGCTGGTAATAATTTCATTGTTGCTAAAGCATAAAAGGACAAGGCTGCTAATAAATTACTAGTTTCACCTTTATTTGCTGAAGTTAGATATAAGATTAGTACAATAACTGCTCCATAAAATACAAGCTCTACGGCATAACGAGGCACCATACTTAAAAAATGATTCCTGCCTGTGGCTATCGAAGCCTCAAAGCTAGCAGTGTGGAAGCGATCTACGAAACGCTGTTGTCTTCCCATCAATATAATATCTTTGATTCCTCCGATTCCTTCAGCTAATAATTTAAATTTTATTGCTTGATATTTTGTAATATTATTTCCATTTAATGAAAGTTGATTTTTTACTACCTTATATATTAATGCATAAGATAAACTAAATACTACAATTCCAATTAAGGTGACCATTGGATTATATAAAAACATAGCAATCGACATTATTATGGACATTATAAATTTTGCACTTAAGTGCAAAAATGGATTAATAATTCCGGTCGAAACTCTCGAGGCCTCATGTGAAATTTTACTAGTTAAGTAACTGCTATTATTAACTGTATGAAAAATCCATGACTGATTTAAATAGTGAATATAAAGTTGATTTCCAATATAGTCGCCGATTAATTGCCCATAAATCGTTAGTTTCCTAAGGGTGTACATTGACATTACTGTGGAAACAGTCAACGCAATCAAGCTAGCTGCTCCAGCCCAGAGAAGAAAATGATTCGGATCAGGGGCATCAGACCAAAGATATAGCTTTGCTAGCATACCTTCGCCTTCAATTTGAGCCGGATTGCTAACTAGTGCCATGAAAGGTCCTATCGATAGCACTCCAATGACTTCTAACGCAGACATTATCAAAACAAAAAATTGCAATATTATTAAACGTCGTTTAAGTTGAGGAGCAAGTAGGCTATAAAGTTCAATTAGCGTATTTAACATTTACTTTTTAGATTTTGATTTCGTAGTTATTTCAGCATTTACATACCACTCAATAGCTAAAGCCAAACCTTCATCTAACTTATGAGTCGGCTCATATCCCAATAAATTACGTGCTTTACTGACATCTGCTAGGCTGTGTAGAACGTCACCCAAGCGGAAGTCCTGATACTGAGGCATAGAACCTAGTGCCAACCCTTTAGCAATAAGACCATCACGTAATTTGAAGTAAAGGTCATTGAGAGAAGTTCTTTCGCCAACAGCAATGTTATAGACTTGATTTAATGATGCCAGATCAATGGAATTTGCGGCTAAGATATTAGCTTGTACTACATTTGCTACGTAGCAAAAGTCTCGACTTGTTTGTCCGTCACCATTAATAATTACTTCTTGTCCTTGAATCAGTGCCTCAGTCCATTTAGGAATGACCGCTGCATAGGCTCCATTTGGATTTTGCCTTGGACCGAAAACATTGAAGTACCGAAGGCCAATCGTTTTAAATCCATAAGTCTTGGAAAAGACATCTGCATAAAGTTCATTAACGTATTTGGTAACGGCGTAGGGGCTCAATGGCTTGCCGATGTTGTCCTCCACTTTAGGCAGCGCCGGGTGGTCGCCATAGGTGCTGCTACTGGCAGCGTAAACAAATCGTTTAACATTTGCATTATGAGCAGCAACCAGCATGTTGAGAAAGCCGGTTACATTGCTGGCGTTGGTGGTTATTGGGTCTTCAACGCTCCGGGGTACGCTGCCTAATGCTGCTTGATGCAGCACAAAGTCAACTCCGGTGCATGCTCTTTTACAGTCAGCCAAGTTACAGATATCTGCATATATGAACGTGAAGTTTTGCCAATGCTCTCGAATGACTATGCTTTTTACTTGATCGAGGTTGTCCTGATGTCCCGTTGAGAAGTTATCTAGACCCACCACTTTTTGATTGAGCTGGAGAAGGGTTTCAAGCAAGTTGCTACCAATAAACCCTCCCACGCCCGTTATGAGCCACGTGTATTGCTTAGATTGCAGATGAGACTTTAGAGTTTCGTAGACGCTCATAAACGCAAATCACTATCATTCATTGGTAGTAAGTATTTCAAATCGTAGAGCACATGCTCAGTCTTACCATATGCGCGAATAGCTCTTGGGCCCAATGTTTTGAATTGGTCGTGGGCTACGGCTAATACGATGGCGTCGTAAGTATTTTCTTCAGGGTTTTGCACCATACTTATTCCGTATTCCTCCTCGGCTTGGCAAGGGTCAACCCATGGGTCAAAAACATCGGTTTGTACGTTGTAGTCTTCGAGTTCTTCAACAATATCAATTACCCTGGTGTTGCGAAGGTCGGGGCAGTTTTCTTTGAAAGTAAGGCCCATGATTAGCACGCGGGATCCGTCTACTTGCAAACGGCGGCGAGTCATGGCCTTGACCAGTTGAGTGACGACATAGACACCCATGCTGTCGTTAAGTCTTCGACCTGCCAAGATGATTTCGGGTAGGTAACCAATAGATTCAGCTTTGTGAGTTAAGTAGTATGGGTCTACGCTAATGCAGTGACCACCGACTAAGCCAGGCCTAAATGGCAAAAAGTTCCATTTTGTGCCTGCGGCTGTAAGCACAGATTCAGTGTCGATACCCATTTTGTTGAAGATTAAGGCCAGCTCGTTGATGAGGGCAATATTGACATCTCGCTGAGTATTTTCGATGACTTTAGCAGCTTCCGCAACTTTGATGCTGCTGGCTTTATGCGTGCCAGATTTGATTATTTGTAGATAGATTTGGTCAACCACTTCTGCTACTTCGGGTGTAGAACCCGAGGTGACTTTTTTTATGCTGGGAAGGCGGTGATTTTTGTCACCGGGGTTGATTCGTTCTGGGCTGTAACCGCAAAAAAAGTCTTGATTGAACGTCAGGCCACTGAACTTTTCCAGCACAGGCACGCAATCTTCTTCAGTACACCCTGGATATACCGTTGATTCGTAAATTACGATGTCTCCCTTTTTAAGAACCTTACCAACAGTTTCACTTGCCTTGAGCAGTGGTCCAAGGTCTGGGCGTTTATACCTGTCAATGGGTGTAGGCACCGTGACAATAAAGCAATTACAAGCCCTAAGGTCATCTGGGTTGGAACTAAACTTCAGATGAATTGCCGCTTGTAATTCTTCAGGCTCAGTCTCCTGAGTTAGATCGCGCCCTTCTTTGAGTTGAGCTATACGTTTGATGTTGATATCAAAGCCCAGCACAGGGCTAATTTTACCGAACTCGACTGCTAAGGGCAAACCTACATAGCCCAAGCCAATGATGGCAATTTTAAAATCAGATAAATTTTTTATAGTACTCATGTATTACTCGGTTTGTTGTCGGGGTCAGCTTCTATCTCCAACTTCAAGGCATTAATTTCTGCCTTAAGATCGTCGTATTCTTGCATTTTGCGTTTCAAGAAACTTCTAGTTATCAATGCCTTTTCAGAAATTCCAGAAGGCGTTAATAGGTAGGCATAGCCAAATTTGTTTTTGTTGTGGCTGAAGTTGTGAATTTTGACCAGACCTTTCTCAATCAGTGCGTTCAAACAATAATTGATACCGCCAAAGCTCATACCCAATGCCTTGGCCATCTCACGCTGGGACATATGCGGGTTGCCATGAAGAAGCTTCATCAACCTGAAGTTGGTATCTTCTTGTAATTTGGCCCGGCGGCTGGTCATTAAATTTAGTATTGCTTATGAATGTAAAGAATCAAGTACATCATTGCTACCGCCATGCCAACTGAATTAGGGGGCATCAAATGATCGGATTAGATCAAGTGTAAGGCATTTTTGGATGAATAAAAGGTTGCGCATAAGCGCCCAACAGATATTTATCTAAATCGCATAAAAGCAGGAGACTTAAAACGAACTAGTCGCATGTACAACCAGTTGTACATGGTCAAGTAGAACAACATAAGCATCAGTTGAGCACCAGTGCTTTCGACAAAGATGCAAGCGAGAACGACAAAGATAGTAGCAGGCAACCAAAACAAAAGAGCCACTTTGGCGTTAACAGCATTTAATTGATTTGCCGTGTAAGTAGATGCAGGATTAAATAGAATGCGTCTGTACACCAAGCTATGCAGGTGCAGTGCGTCGGGCTGATTTACTGGATCTTGTCTTATTACATTTCGCCTGTACATCGAAAACAAAGTCTCTATCAGCGGCAACAAGCCCGCAACCACTGGCGCCATCGGAGAAATTTGCGGGTTTCGCAAGGCCAACAAAATACCCAATTCCACCGCCCAAAAACCAATCAAGTACGCGCCAGCATCTCCCAAAAATATAGCACCCCTGGGCCAGTTGAAGACAAAAAACCCAAGCACAACGGCTAAGCTGGTGAGGCTCATTTGCATCAGCAAACTATCTCCTACCTTCCAAGCCATGAAAGCCAAACCGCTTATAGCAATGATGACCAAGCCACAAGCTAGCCCGTGAAAGCCATCCACGATATTCACAGAGTGTATAAAGCCCGCCACTACCAAAAGTGTGACACAAAGGGGGGCGCCAGGAATGCTGAGTAACAAGTCGATAGGCCAGACATCGGTTCTATTCACACTAACACCCAAAGTACCGAACAACCAGGCTGCAGACAAGGTTGCCATAACAAGTCGCAATGTTGGGCCTACTCTGCGTGTTATGTCTTCAGCCAAACCTCCCAACCATACGGGCACTGCGGCAAGCAAAAACCAAGAGGAGTAATGGTTAAATTCTGCAATCCTAGACACAAAAGCACCAGAGACAGCAAGTCCCAAAAAAATAGCTATTCCTCCCAGTCTTGAAGTGGGGTTTACATGAAACTTTTGTACTCCCTGGGCATTGTCTTGACCAATGCTCGTCGCCTTGCTTAATTGACAAAGAAGCCATGTGCCAATAAAAGTCACTCCAAAGCCAAGCACCATTGGCAACATGTCAACATGTTTCAAGTCATCAAGAAAAACAAAGCTAGTCATGTGAAAATAGTAACCTTTGGTTTAAAAAAACTTCAGGTAAATCCCCAGACACGCTTTAGTTGACTCCAACGTTGCAAGCCGTCTGGCGTTGAACGAATGTGACGTAACAAGGCTCGCAAGGCGGCCAATACAAAGGCAATGATGAAGCCAGTAACTGTATAAGCAATGACCAACTTTTTTCGCTCTGGCTTGGCCCTCATTTCTGGGGGCCTGGCTTCGTCCACTACTTGAACCGCAGGGCCTTCTTTGGCTTCGTCTACTTTGGCAAGCTCTAGCTGTTTCACGTAGCCATCGAGCAAGGCTTCTTGAATTTTGAGTGTGTTGTAAGCTTGCGTAGCTTTTTGAACAAAGTTGTTTTTGGAGCTTTCAGTTGATTGTCCAAGCTTGCCTGGATCGCTGGTTTTGGGCCCTGTTTTACTCAGCTCGTACCTTGACATTTGGCTTCGGAGTGCAGATATTTCTGCCGCCAATCGTTTAAGCTCAGGGTTTTGTGCAGTGGCAAACCTGCTAAGTACTTGGAGCTGCAATTCCTTAGCCGCGATTTGGCCTGGCAATGTGCCAACTTCTGACAACAATGAAGCCACCTCCAAACCAGAACTCTTTTGGGCCTCTTTATATTCCAACTCGAGTTGAGGAATTTTGGTTTGGGTATTGATAATTTGCTGCTCATAGTAAGCCCGTCTTTGCTGAGCTTCTGTTACGGCAAGTCGGCTTAAGATGACATTGAGTTCCTTAACCTGTGCATTGGCAAGCTGGGCAGCAAAATGAGGGTCTTTGTCTTGGGCATCGATAAATAGCAGCCCAGATTTCTTATCAGCCACAACGGACACATTCAAATTTAACGCCAGCCTTGCCTCTTCAGTATTCCTAGCGCCATAACGATCTTTAAGTTTAAATTGTTCAATAAGCGCAGACTGAACCGATTGGCTGCGCATCAAGGCAATGAACATTTCGTCTGAGCTCTTTATTCCCGCGGCCATATTTGAAAGCGCGCCCAAGCCTGCAATCCCAGTCAAACTTCCTAAGCTAGCCAAACCACCGCCCCCGCCACCTGACTGCTGCGAGGGCATGATACTTGTTCTAGACACATACGTAGCAGGCGTGACTAAGCTCACAACAATGCCCGCTAAAGCAGCAAAGGCAGTAACTACCATCAGGGTCCACTTTTCTTGTCCGAGAGCAATCAGTAGGTCGAGCAGGTTGATATCTGGCTCTGTATTTTCTTGAATGTGATCAGTCATAAATTAGTTTGTTTTCACACTCACTGGCGCAAGGTCTTTATTGCGGCAGCTCCAAGTCCCAGCTGATAAAGAACTTGCGTAAAGTCTTTGGCTGTTCGCACGGTTTGGCTCCAAGGGGATTCGCGATCTAACTTCTCAGGTAAAAAAATCGTGTCGCCTGGAAACACTTTAGCAGTCAATACATCATTGGCCCAAGTACTTTGGTTTGTGATGGAACTGCCATTAGCCCTAACTAAAATAGCCCCATTAATGTCTCCGCTTGAACTCACCCCCGACATACGAAGGTAATCCATAACAGTCAAGTCTTTGCGGTAAAGAAGTGCCGACTCCGTATTCACAACGCCAAACACTTGCACAAAGCTTGGCGTTGAAGGAATAACAATACGGTCACCACTTTCTAGCTTAATGTCTGGAAAGTCGTTTATTTTGCCACTGCCATTGATCGGAATATCAAGGGCAATGCGTCCCTCTGGCTTCAAGCTTCTAAAACGATCTAGTGATTGCTTTTGAGATTGCTGAATCGACTGCATTTTCGCCTGCAAAGAAGCAGCGTCCATTCCACCGCTTTGCATAATTTGGGACACGACTGCAGAACTCTCGGCCTCCATCTTTCGAAGAATTTTGTCCATGTTCAATTTCTGTGTCTTCTTAACCTCATCTCTGAACAAGCTTGTGGCAAATGGAAAAGCCTCGTCAGTAGTGCCGCCAGCTATTTGTATCAACTGCCGCAAATTCTCACCAGACCTCAACTGGTAAACACCAGGGCTGTTTACCTCACCCTCAATTCTTACAAAAATCTGCCGCCGAGAGATGGGTACTTGTATGTCTTTGTATGTAAATACGGTAATGACATCGCCAGGCTCAAGGATGAGATCGTCTTTACCCATTGGGGTTGATAAAACTCGACCCAGATGAAACTGTAGTAAGGTGACTTGCAATGTTTCTCTGGAAAAGCGCTCTATGACGGCGTAATCAAGATTAATTTCTTGATTCAATTTACCAATTCGATCGGCCAGACTTTCTTCCACCAACAAAGGATTGCCAAGTTGGGCGATGGAGACTTCACGTTCTGTTTGTTCAGCAATGGTGGCTTTGCTTAAGTCTATACCTCTTGCCAGTTGGCCATCAAATGGCTTACCGCCATTGATCAATTGTGGTCCGACTTGAATTTGATCATCCGCATTGTTTTTCTTATCTAATAACACCCGATCAATCGCAAGATCAGAGGGCACCCTCGCCCTGACTCTGGCTGTGCGCTCTTGTTCAAAGTTGTCAAAAAGCACTTCGTTTTGTTTTCTCACAGTATCGGGATTGATGAGCAGAGATTTTTTGCTGATGACGTCTGAAACGCGCATGCCCTGACGCCAAGGCATGCGGGTGGGTTGGGCAACGGCTCCACGCAGTGTCACGGCGTTGGCTAATTCAGGCGAGACTGCAGCTACTGTTAGTACGTCACCATTTTTAACTTGGGTTTGAAGACCAGCACCCACCAGACTCAGGTCTTGAATAGTTCTAGGCTGATCAGAGCCCGGCTGAATTCTGTCTAACGTGGCCCTTCTAGGGTCGGCCGTGACTGGCAAGCCACCTGCAAGGGAAATGAATTCCGCCAAGGTATCTTTTTCGCCCTTCAGTTCAAAAACGGCCTGGGTGTTGAGCTTGCCTATGAGGGCCATATAGCCAGTAGCCTTGGGATAAAAAAGTACGTCTCCGTCTTGAAGCCTCACGTCACTTGATTTGTCGCCATTCACCAGAAAATTGTAGAGGTCGAACTCAGCAACCGTTTGACCTTGCCTTTTGAGCTGCAGTCTGCGAATGGAGCCGCTGGCATTGGGTCCACCACTTGCAAACAATGCCGATGTCAGCGTGGATTGCCCTGTCAGTGAATAACTTCCAGGGTTGCGAGCCTGCCCCACAACAAACACCGTAATTTTGCGCAACTTGCCAAGAGAAACACTGACTTCAATGTCTTTGTAAAATTTAGAAAAGAACGCCTTGACAACAGAATCCATCTGGCCTGCCTTTACGCCCGCCAACTTCAAAGTGCCAAGTTTTGGCATGGCGATCGAGCCTTGCCGATCAATGGTTACTGTAGCTTCTGCACTGGTAGAGCCCCAAACGCGAATGTAGAGTTGGTCGCCCGCACCTAATACGTAGTCATCTGCTACCGGGGAGCGAGAGAACTGACCATTGTTATTGTTCAAATTATCAAAGAAGTCTGCACCATACAAAGGCAAGTTTTGGCCCGTGGTTTGCAAAACATACTTTTGAAACTCGTTGGGCAATAAAGGAGTTGACTTCTTTGCCTTCTTATCTTCTTGCTGACTCTGATCAGCTTCCTCTAAGCCATTGCTCATGGGCATCGTAATTGCCAGCAGGCCCGGAATGCCAGCACCTGTGCCTAGCACTCCCGCGTTGCCAGCTGCGTTTTGCAGGGAAGCAGCGCCTTTCAAAGCACTTAAGTCAGCGGCAGAAATGCCTTGCGCAGAAGCGCCAGACAGTAAACAAATACTCACAAGCGGTGCAGCAAGCCATGAAGAATAATTAACACCATTAATAACAACAAACGCGCGAGCAATGGCTGGCGACAAAAGGCGCATGAGGCCAAACTTTTTCATACCAATAATCATAATTCAGTGCGTGCCATGTAGACTTGTCGTAAGCTCTAAATTATCGCACCTAAAAAGCTAAGATGTACAATTTTAGCAATCTGCAACAATCGAAGCAGAGAGTTCTTTAAAGTCCAACCGACCAAAATTAGACTGGACTCTAAATATCTTGTGCTTGCGCAGTCATGGCCGAAGATCTGCAGCAAAGTGTCACCCACCTTGGTTATCTCGCCGTAGCTATGCCTAATTTGATTATATCTGCCGAACACACTTTTATATAGTGTATTGACACTGATTCACCCCATTTAGAGAAATGTACTCAACGCACCTATTTGTAGATGCTGAACAAGATTTACGCAATGTTTTTTCATTTGAACATTAATGATTCAAATTATCATTAACAATTAGTTGAAGAAAAACAATATTTTTCCATGCTTCATTTGAGCTCATTTACATCATAAATTTAAGTAAGCGTCTCGTACCCTCAGCAAGTTCATATCAAAATAATGAGTGCTGTTACGGTCTCTGTTAAAAGTTGTGATCAAACTTTCACCTAGCTTTGGCAATTCACCAAACCCACCAGTTAATAGGTTTTCCTTTGAAAGTATTCTACTTTCAAGGCTGTAGGTCCATTGGCTTGTACCTCTAACAGTTAGGTTTTCAAATCCCTTGTTAGACCTTTGAGTAATTGGAAGGCTTATTTGGATTCCTGCAAAGGAAACCAGAGGCAATTTTTCAGCCATTTTTGTTCTTCGCATGTAAACACTAAGCGATGTGTCTCCATACCAGAATTTTTGACCCAATGTCCACCCACTGTCTCCAGCCCAATATTTGCCTTGTGTAATTTCAGTCATTCTTTCCATGCTGTTGCCATGTGAATAGCGGTAAGTTATCAGGGCATAATTTTTTTGGCCAGTGACGCTCGCTACTTCATTTTTAAAATCACCAGTCACCAAACCGAGTCTATGCCGACCATCATCACTCTGTGTGCTAGATTCAATTTGCGAACCCCTCCAACTTGTATAAGCAGTTCCCGTACTAACTCTGATTTGGGAATTGAGGTAAGGAATACTGAATAATTGATGTAGTAATGTTCTAGAAGTATTAGGCTTAATCCTTGAACCGTAGAAAACTCCCCCTTGTTCAAATTGACTTGTCCCTATGCCCAGTGGGATCACACGATTAGTTTCAATTGTTGCCCCCCCCCAAAGTGGAAGTATTGAGTTGACATTAAGGCCCATGTCCATATTGAAAGAGCCGTACTCTGTGCCAACCGATGAAACGACTGTTGGACTTAAAACCAATTCCGGCCTAAATTTCCAACTATTAATATTTGGAAGCGCTACAGAATCGTGATTGAAACTATTTTGTTTTCTTTGGAGTGCTGATTCAATCTTCATTTGTGCACATGGATCACCCTTCTCGAGCCATGCACGTACGCAACTGAGGTCACCAGTAATTTTTGCTAGAGGTACTCCACGCGTTTTAAGAGTCAACTCAAATTCAGAAATAGAATTTTCTTTGGTGGGCACAATACCGCTTAGTACACCTAAAGAAACACCTGCTGCGTCCAGCATGTTCCAGCTGTATCCACTGTTTTCAACTTCAACTTGTAATCTTTTACCAACAATTAATATAGCTGGACTCCAAAATCCTTTTGCCTCAAGTTCTTGATACAACTCTCCAATTTCTATTTCTTTAACCTTTTTATTTATAGTTTCTCTGCCGTTTTTGTTAGTTGTTTCGTTACTTAAACTTAAATTCGAATTACTCACTGAACCGACATCTAAAGGCAAAGTTACGCCTACACCTACCCATTTCTTTTCTGTTGTAGGCTCTCCACTGATTCGACTATTCAAAGTCAAGTAAGCAATCAGATCCGTTGAAGGTATCTGCTTTTGCACGCTTGCACTGATCCAGTTTCCTTGGTTTAGGTGTTCAATCTTGAGTTTGGTCCACTCATTAAGATTAAGCAGCACACTTCCAAATGCACCGCCTAAAATTGCTTGCTGGCCTGAAGCTTTTGCAATTCCCAAGTTAAGGTCTAATGGCCCAAAACTTTTTGTGCCAACAGCGTAGTACGATCTAAAATAATTTGCAGCACCCCCCAAATCAGTGATGCCTATTGCTACTGCTGAGTCTTTTTCTTTTAAAAACTGAAACGGTAGTTGCCACTTAAGTGAGGTGGAAAAGTCTCGAATCATGTCTGTAGGACATGCTCCCTTAACAAACATGTTGCATTTTTGATCATTGGTTGCAAGTTTTCCAACCAACTCCAAACCTTCGTAAAGACCTAATCCAACTTGCGTGTTATAGCCCTTGGTATTTATTGAGCCGGGAATATTTGAGTCGAAAGATACAGCTGCAGTACCCGCACCAATTACATTGGCAGAAGGTGTTAGTCCCTGACCGCTATAACCATTAGATGAAAGAATTGGCTGCGCATTACTACTCAAAGCACAAGTAAATAACGAAGCAATTAAAAAGCGACTCATTTTTTACCCAAAAGCAAATGATCTATCTCAAAATTTTTCAATAAAAAACCCCTCCGAAGAGGGGTTTTAAATTTTCAAACTTCGTTTCTTGAATTAAGAACCGAAACCTGACAGACCTGTACCAGCGTTACTATCAACCAATCCGGCGGTTGGCAATGCAACACCAGTCAACTTCACAACGATTTCGGTAGTTCCAGCACCAGTTTCGATAAACATGAAGGTGCTTGAATCGTGTGTAAAGAATACAGTGTATCCAAGATTGTCTGCAGTCGCCAAGGCAACGGCGGCAGCTTTTTCAGCAAGTGTTGATGATGCTGTAACTCCCGTAAAGGTTGCAACGCCGTATGCATCAACAGTAGCTTTAGTTGCGGAGCCTGTTGTAGCAGGTGCAACTGTCATGTTGTAAGCACTTCCGTTACCAAATTCGATCTCGTCACCAGCTCCAAAGTCAGTGATAGTGTCGTAAGAGGCAGCTGTTGAGTCACCTGTGTTGAATACAAATGTATCTTTACCGGTTCCACCGAAGAGCGTGTCTGCACCAGCTCCACCGACAATACGATCTACACCTGCACCACCTGTGATAGTGTCAGCACCGTTACCGCCTGTGAGATATCCTTTTTCATAACCAGTCAGGCCAGCAATAGAGATTGTCTCCGCTGAACCTGTAGAGCCATTGACTGTCACAATATCGTCCGCTCCAGTTGCTGATGTTGAAAGGTCACCTGTAACTGTGATTGTTTTGGTTGTAGCGTTACCATTTACGGTGATTTGATCCTGGAAACTACCACCAGTCACAGCGACAGTCAAACCTGTACCCGCTGTCTTCTGGGCCACGGTCACCGTGTTGGCTTGCAATGTAGACAATGCCAAGTTTGCTGATGTCAATGCAGTGAAAGTACCGTAAGTCACACCACCGATTGTTGAACCAGCTTGTACATCCAGAGAGCCGCCACTGATATTGCCCAAAGTTACGGCGCCAGATGTACCGTTGACGTTAACAGAGACTGCGCCCTTTGTTGTGATTGCACCAACATTCAAAGTTCCACCAACATTTTGCGCGGCAACAGTAACTGCATCACCTGTAGTCACGTTTGAGCCAATGGCTCCTAATGAAACGCTACCTGTTACACCAGTTACAGTTTCTGTAACGCTGTAGCCAGCTTTTGCATCAGCCGTACCGACTGTTAAGCCGCCCTTCAAGCCGGTCGCTGTCAAGCTAACAGATGCGTCTTGTCCTGTGCTTAAGTTACCCAACACCACCTTAGATGTTGTACCAGTACCACCAACAGTGACGTCAGTTGCCTTGACAGTGTCGCCCAAAGTAAATGTGCCTTTTGATTGAGTTACAGTTAACTTCTGCAAGGCAGACAATGTAGAAGCTGACATGTTCAAAGTAGCACCAGAATCAACTGTCAGACTTGTCAAGGCAGCAGTGCTCAGATTCAAAGTACCTGTTACTGCACCGTTGGTCACACTGGCTGACTTAGCAGCAGCGGCATTAATTGTGCCGCCCAGAGTGCCAGTTGCGTTAACAGTCAATGAAGTTGCGGCAGCTGCGTTGATTGTTCCAGCAAATGTTGTCAATTCGTTTGGAACTTCAGCAGTGTCTTTTGCAGAGGTCACTGTCAAGCTGACACTTGTTGCTTTAGCAGCATTAACAGTTGAGGTAACGTTTGTGCGTGCAGCAGCAGTGACTGACAAAGCACCAGCCGAAGAGTCTACAGTGTAGTTGGCTGCAGTCAGACTAGTTGTTGCTGTTGAGCTACCACCGTTGTAAACAATGGTTGTTGCACCAGTGTGGTCGGAAGAGATAGCATTGTTGTGCTTGACAGTAGTAGAAGTTGCGTTGTTGTTGAATGTCAACGCACCAGCGCCCATGTTGACCATGGTCACATCGGCAGTCACCAAGCCACCAGCATTAACTGTAGTCAGATCAGTTGTTTTCGCACCAGACAAAGTGAGAGCAGAGCCAACAGTAGCCAGCGTCAATGTCTCAAATCCAGTTTGTGTGAATTCGTTTGTACCAACAGCTGACAGCACTAAGGTATCTTTACCAAGGCCACCAGTCAATGTTGCGTTGTTCTTACCGTCAGCAGCATCGTAGGTGACCGAGTCATCACCTGAGCCAGCAACGACTTTTGTCATTGCAGCAGCAGCAGCGTTTGTCAAGTCGACAGTAACACCACCGGTAGTAGCTGATGCATCGAAGCTTGTGATGGAAGTAGGAACAGAACCCAAAGTCAGCTTACCAGCACCTGAAACAGTCACTGTGGTAGCGTCAGTACCACCCAAAGTAATGCTATTTGTGCCGTTGGATGTGATGTTAACTGTTTCAAAGCTACCCAATGTTACTGGAACAGCCGAAGTTGCACCAACTGTTGACAATGTCAAGTTAGCTACATCGGTTGTACCTGTTGTCTCTGCCTCAAGAGTTTTAAAGGCAGTGGAAACAGTACCTGACTTAACGCCAGAGATAGTGAAATTCTTAGCTCCTGTGGTCAAGCCTGTGATTGTTGTAGGCAGATCGCCACTCACAGAATAAGATGTTGCTCCGGTAATGCCTGTAGCAGCAAAAGAGCGAGCTGCAACGGATGCATTTGTCAATTCAACCGCTTCAACACCCGAAACGGTACCAGTAGAAAGTCCTGCAAAATCAGTGTTCAAAGTAACCTTAAAGGTATCGTTACCTGTACCACCTGTAATTTTGTCAGTTGCATTCAAGGTTGAGGATACGGTATCCACCAATGCGGTAAAGATGTCAGCACCCTGACCACCGCTGACAGTATCTGCAGAAGTCGTCAGCGCAATTGTCTGATCTGTTGAATCAGCAACAGAGGCTGCAACTGTGGTATTCCATGCAGCAGCAGCAGTACCGTAGTCAGCGTCGCCAGTCTTATCAGCCAAGATGCGTGACAACTGCAACACCACGAAACCGCGGTTGCCCTTGCCAGCTGTACCGAAGTAGTCTGTCAAGGCAGCTTCCAAAGCAGCAACTTTGGTGTTTGTTGTTGGCAAGATGCCCATGTTTGTCAAAACTTGCTTTGACAAAGCTGCGTCAGACAAAGTAGCAACGCCGACGTCGAACTTGTTGGCAGCTGCGATTTCGCTTGCTGTCAGGTCTGCAACGTTTGTTGCAAATACTGCGGGAGTTGCATTAGCTGCGTTGAACGCACGGTTCAGATACGCTGCGCTGCCTTGTGCTGTAGTGAGAGCCATTGAGTTTCCTTTGGTTAAAAAATTAGAAACAACCTCAGGTGCTTGTACTGGGCGACATGCCCAATCACCAATGCCCCATCAGTGTTGTGAGTTTGCGAGCGACATTATTGCACAACATACAAAGACTTGAGCGCCTTTAGATGCCTACAAAGATGGTTTTTCGCCAACTTGGGGGTAAATGTATCACCGCTCGTGCCGATTTATTGGTGATCGCCGTCACAGATCTTTCCTAAAAGTTGTTTTTTCGATACAAATTTTAAGAATCTGTATTTTTTCTGCAATTTCAAGCACTTAAGCACGCACCTTCATGTGTGGCACGAACAGTTTTTTGAATTGCTTACCAGGCCCTGCTAAGCCCAATGTAGGGTCCCCAGTTTTGCTGCCTAAAAAGCTGCAAATTAGACTTTTGATAACTCCACTGCACGCCCGCTTGCGCCTGCACCTGTGGAAACTGCGCCAGTGTGCCCTGCCACTCGATGCGGCTGCCGAGCCGTGCAATTTTGCGCACGCTGTCGCTTAGCAGCACGCTGTAG
>Ga0214921_10000790_pt1 | contig 56514 bp, 50 predicted proteins | sample LL1505_MetaG_FD_177992 | JGI IMG/M metagenome (GOLD analysis project Ga0214921, IMG submission 177992) | Freshwater microbial communities from Lake Lanier, Atlanta, Georgia, United States - LL-1505 | ecosystem: Environmental > Aquatic > Freshwater > Lake | place: USA: Georgia | collected... | reverse complement strand
TGTGATGATGATGCCCACTAAGAATGCAAATAAACCTCCTTTAAAACTTGGCTTATACAATCTGAAATAATACACCATCACAATTGCAGGGATGGTCAATAAGTTCAATAAATGGACGCCAATAGAAATACCCATGATATAGAAAATGAAAATGATCCACTTATCAGCACCAGGCTGATCGGCTTTATCTTCCCATTTTAATATAGCCCAGAATACCAATGCAGTAAAGAAGGAACTCAATGCATACACTTCCCCTTCAACAGCACTGTACCAAAATGAATCACTAAAAGTATAGGCTAACGCACCAACTACACCTGCACCCATCACCAAAAAGATTTGGTTATTGGTCAATGCAGCTCCAGATTTTGCTTCTACAATACGTTTTGCAAAATGGGTGATCGTCCAGAATAAAAATAGAATCGTAAATCCACTCGCAATAGCACTCATGCTGTTCACTGCCAATGCTGCAGTTTGAGGATTGTCTCCAAAAAAGATGATAAATACCCTACCTAAAAGTACAAACATGGGTGCTCCAGGAGGATGTGGAATTTGTAATTTATAAGCACTACTGATGAACTCTCCGCAGTCCCAAAAGCTACCAGAAGCTTCCATGGTTAATAAGTAAACAGTACATGCAATTAAGGTAACTGCCCAACCTGTTAAATTGTTGATTTTTTTGAAATCCATTTTGTGCATTTTAGTAGTTGCAAACTTAACTGAAACTGAGCAAAAAGGGAAATTTGAGCCATTTTTAAGGTTATTTTAAGAATTTAAGGATTCCCTCGCCTATTCTTAGGTAGGGTTTTTTATCTTTATGCCCCATGAGTCAAAATCGATCAGTCGCATTCCATACATTAGGCTGTAAACTTAACTTTTCTGAAACCTCTACCATGTCTAGGCAATTAGAATTGGAAGGCTTTGAAAAGAAGCAGTTTACCGAACAAGCAGATGTCTATGTGATCAATACCTGCTCGGTGACCGAAAATGCAGATAAAGAATGTCGACAACTTGTAAGAAGGGTTCAACGTTTGGCACCAGAAAGTTTTATTGTCATCACTGGTTGTTACGCTCAATTAAAGCCTCAAGAAATCGCTACCATACCCGGAGTTGACTTAGTATTAGGTGCTGCTGAGAAGTTTAACTTAGTAGAGCATCTTGCCAATCTAACAAAAGGCGATGCAACAAAAATTTGTAGCTGTGATATTGAAACATTAACGGGATTCCATAGCTCTTTTTCTGTGAATGACAGAACCAGGACCTTTTTAAAAGTGCAGGATGGATGCGATTACAGTTGTTCATTTTGTACCATTCCAATGGCCCGAGGCAAAAGCAGAAGTGATACAGTGGCAGGTGTGGTGCAACAAGCAAAAGCATTGGCGGATAAAGGCGTGAAAGAAATTGTATTAACCGGCATCAATCTGGGAGATTTTGGAAAAGGAGGCGATGGAGGAAAGCATCATGAAGAAAACTTTTTTGAACTCATCAAAGCATTGGATGCTGAAACTGCCATTGAGCGTTACCGTATTTCCTCTATAGAACCCAATTTATTAACAGACGAAATCATTGCATGGGTTGCACAGAGTAAAAAATTCATGCCGCATTTTCATATTCCTTTACAAAGTGGATCGGATGCTGTATTGAAATTGATGCAACGCAGGTATAACAGTCAATTTTATAGATCGCGCATTGAATTGGTTAAGCAACTAATACCACATGCAGCTATTGGGGTGGATGTGATTGTTGGATCGCCTGGTGAAACAGATGCGTATTTTCAAGAAAGTTTTGCCTTCATACATAGCTTAGATATTTCCTATTTACATGTTTTCACTTATTCTGAACGTGCTGCCACTAAGGCCTTAGACATTAAGCCAGTCGTGCCTATTGCAGTAAGGAACGAACGTAATAAAATTTTACGCAATCTCTCTTACCAGAAATTACAATATTTTACAGAAGCACATAGAGGTGAAAACAGAAAAGTCTTATTTGAATCTGTTAAGAAAACAGCAGACGGGGAAATAGAAATCTTAGAAGGTTATTCTGATAATTATATCAGGGTCACTACTCCCTATAGAGCAGAGTGGAGTAATCAAATTGTGGACTGGACCATCTAATGCATTGAACTAAAGGAATGGCATTAAAGGGCTGAAACTTCTTCTAATTTAAACTCTACAATCATCATCATATTGATGCTATCAAGTCTAACATAAACAGATTTTTTATCTGCTTTGACCACTTCGCCTCTTTGACCCATGAATAAGCCATTGTTGATTGCTACTTTGGTTTGTGGCAAAATTACGCCCATATCCACTACTTGAATATTCGTATAAGATTGTCCAAGGTATTTTCTGATTAACTCGATTTCGTTGTCTCTAATGATAGCAGGTTTTTTTTCAAAGTAAAGAAATCGAACCACCCCCATTGTGCTCAACACATTGGTATATTCTTCCTTAGTGGCTTTTACAAAAACATAAGACTTAAACAATGGCTCTTCGATAATCTTTTTTCGGTCGGACCATTGACGCTCTTTTTTTTGAGTAGGACACCAGCTTTCTATCCCTTTTTGAGCAAAATTAGCGTCTACTTTTTTCTCCCATTTTGGTTTTGTATACACCACATGCCACTTTCTCAATTGCTCCATTTGATCAATTATTTTTTTACAATCGACGTTGATTTTTTATTCAACGCTGCTAAAATTTTACTAGACTCGTTCAATTGAAAATCTTTCGCTAAATCTTTGATCCATGCTTGGTAACGATCTTGTTTTGATTTATCAGGATTATTGTAGAATTTATTATAATCTACTTTGATCGGAGCCAGCTTCATTGGCGTCTTTAATTTTAAGACTAGTTCATTTTGCTTAGAAACTTCTTGAACCCGTTTTTTAAAAGACTGATACTTGTCTAATTTTAAATACACGGGGGTTTCAATTTGATTGGATACCCACTTCAAATTTTCCTTAAATTTATTCAATGCCGTATCATTTTGAATTTGCAAATTCGTTGATTGAATCACTTGAGACAATGGCGCATTATTAGGCCATACCATATATTTAGCGCGCTCCATTTCGTCCCAACTCAAGGCAGAGGCATTGTCTTTTTCTCTATACTTTAGGTATTCATATTCGTCTGGTAAAACGACATCAGGTGCTACCCCTTTCTTTTGTGTAGAACTTCCAGTAATTCGATAAAATTTTTGGAACGTTAACTTAACTGAACCATATTCTGTTTGAATGCCCAATGAATCAAGTGGTTTACCAAACGCAACATTTCTTTGAACTGTGCCTTTTCCATAAGTAGAAGTACTTCCGATAATGATACCACGTTTATAATCTTGAATGGCCCCTGCAAAAATTTCACTTGCAGATGCGCTGAACTCATTGGCCATCACCACCAATGGTCCATCATATAATATACCCGGTGTTTCGTCATACAATGTTTGTGATCTACCTTCTTTGTTTCTAATTTGTACCACAGGCCCTTTGTCTATAAATAAGCCTGCCATTTGTACGACTTCGTATAATGAACCACCTCCATTGAATCGAACATCTATGATGATACCCTTTACATTTTCAGCTTTCAGTTTTTTGATTTCGGTAGCCACATCTTCAGAACATCTATGTCCCTCTTCTCTTTCAAAATCGGCATAAAAATCGGGTAATAAAATATAACCGTATTTATCCTCCCCATTTTGTATTACCACACTTCTTGCATAACCTTCGTCTAGTACAATTTTTTCTCTTATTAAACTCACCACTTTAAAAGTACCATCTGGCTTTCTAAAAGTCAACCTTACTTCTGTTCCTAAATTACCTCTGATTAATTTAACTGCATCTGTTGTTTCATAACCGGATACATCTACTGGTTCTTCTGCGCCTTGTGCAATTTTTACAATCACATCGTTCACTACAATTTGTCCAGACTTCCAAGCGGGGCCACCTGGTTGGATGCTAGCAATACGAATACCAAAATCATCCTGCGTTAATTGTGCACCAATACCATAAATCACACCACTCATTTGTTCTGTAAAAGAACGTTTTTCGATTGGCGCTAAATAGTCCGTATGCGGATCCATTAAACCTGTAATGGCATTTAAGAAAAGATCGAATTGTTTTTCCTTGGTGAATGTTAATTCAAATGATTCTAATCGTTTTTTATAAGACTTTTTGATATAGGCCCTTGACTCTGCTTCTAAGGTGGAATCATTTTTTACTTCAAATTTATCTTTGCCTTTATTTTTTTCTCTTTCGTCTATCAAACTTGCATAACGTTCGATGGTTCTATACTTCAATAACATCTCCCAACGTTTTGCTCTTTCTGCCGCATTTTTAGGATAAGCCATTTTATCGGTATTCAACAACACTGAATCATCTACATTAAAATCAAAAGGTTGATCCATGATTTGATTGAATAAAGCTTTTGTCTCTACAATACGCAGCGCATAAATACGACTCACTGCTGGTTGAAAAGCAATTGGGGCACCATGAATTTCATCGTCAATGGTTGTACTATAATTCGATAAACTATCTAGATCGGACTGAAGGAAAGTATTTTTTTCTGGATCCAATGCTTTAAAATATGCACTGAACACTTCTTTAGAAAAAGCATCGTCAATATTTCTTGGGCTGTAATGTTCTGATTCTAACAAATGGCCAACAGTGGATAATAATTTTCTTTGTCTTAATTCTGGCGACTCTTGATCTTCTGATTTAAATGTGTTAAAGGCAAAAAATAAAGCGCCAAATAGGAACACTGTGGCAAAAACTTTCCACTTGTTTTGTTGTACGTATGTCATAATCTTGTGCATCTAGGATTTCAAAAATAGCGTAAAATGGGAATCTATTGAGTCTATTTATCTTTTTCCACTCTTTTTTAGCATTATTTTACAAAAACATGCTCAACTAATTTTATTGATTACTGAATTAACGTATTTTTGCAGCCCAAATGGAGGGCGTAGCTCAGTAGGTTAGAGCGACAGTTTGTGGCACTGTAGGCCGTGGGTTCGAGACCCATCGTTCTCCCATTAAAAAACCTGTCCCAATTTTAGGGATAGGTTTTTTAGTTTAAATATTGTTTATGACGTTTTTTTTGATTCCAATTTTAGTAGGTGCTTTTGGCTGGATCCTTGTTTGGGCATTAGCTACCCTCCCGTTTAAATCGCAAAATTTATCTAAAAAATGGTTAGCTCAAATCAATTTGACCGAAATCATACCTCAAACGACAAAAAATGAACCTTTTGAAGCGCTTAAGCCATTGATCAATGAAAAATTGGATGATTTTTTTAGCAATAAAATTAGTGCCAAGCTACCCATGATCTCCATGTTTATTGGAGAAAAGACCATTATGGAGTTAAAGGAAGTATTCATGGAGGAATTGGCTTTGCTCTTTCCCCTCCTGATCACAGCGTTCAGTGCACATTTAAACAAAGACCTACATGCACAGTGGCAGCAAAAATTTAGAAAAATAGTCCAGCAAAAAATCGCCAAGGCAAGCAGGCCTTATAGGTGGATTGCATTTGCATTTGGGGCAGCATGGGGTACTGTGATTGCACTAATCCTTCCTCATATTTAACCGCTTATACTTTACAAGCCGTATTCTTTAAACTTTAATACGAATTTTGTGTTATTGCTTAAACAGAATTCAATCTTCATGGTCTATATGACCACAAAAACATTTATGAAACAACTCACGATACTTTTTAGCGCTCTATTGATTCAAATGACCTCTTTTGCTCAAATTCCTACTGGCCGACCTGCTGGGGGTGGCAACATGAATATGGGACATTTTTACGGAAAAGTGGTAGATGCCAATAAGAAAGGCATCGACGGTGCCACAGCACAATTAAAAGGAAGCAAATTTGACCCTGCCACCAAAAAAGCAAGTGAAATCATTGTAGCCACCATGATTACGGCGACGAACGGTGATTTTAGTTTTGATAACCTATCTATCATGGGTAATTTTAAACTCATCATCACTGGGATTGGCTTTAAAAAATACGAAAAGCAAATTAGCTTTAACATGAAGCCAGGTGGTAACCCTCAAGATATGATGGCCCTTGTAGACAAAGATTTAGGAAATATTAAATTAGAGGAGGATCCAAATCAATTACAAAGTGTGACTGTAACAAGTTCAGCAAAGCCACAGTTTGAAATGGGCATTGATCGAAAAATTTTCAACGTAGATAAAAACTTAGCAAGTACTGGCCAAACTGCAGTAGAAGTGATGAAAAATATTCCCAACTTAAATGTGGACATCGATGGGAATGTGACTTTAAGAAACGCAACGCCAACTTTATTAATTGACAATCGTCCAACGACTTTGACATTGGATCAAATTCCTTCTGATATCATTGACAGAGTAGAAATTATCACCAATCCTTCTGCTAAATATGACGCATCTGGTGGCAATGCTGGTATTTTAAATATTGTGTTAAAGAAGAATAAAAAGAATGGATATAACGGAGGACTTAGAGGCGGTGTGGACATGCGTGGTAAAATCAATGCAGGTGGAGACTTAAATTTAAGAACGAATAAGATTAACTTTTCTGCAAGTGCGAATATTAGAAATAGTAAGTCAATTAGTACGTCCGACAACCAAAGAGATTTACTTTTAGTTAAGAAACCAACTAGTATCAGTACCTACACAGATAATATTGGCCTTAGTGCATTTTCTTTTTATAGAGCAGGATTTGATTATTTAATTGACAACCGCAATACCCTCTCCATTTTTGGAAACATTGTAAAAGGAGATTTTGAAAATGCATCTACCCAAAGAATCGATTCAATTTTTAATGGGGTCAATCAATACAACAACATTAAACTTGATAATAATTCTATTGTTTCATTTTTAAATAAAGGAGGGCAAGCTAGTTTCAAACATTTATTCGCAGAACCAGGTCACGAATTGAGTGCAGACTTTAATTACAATGAAAGTACGAGCGACAATAATTCTTTAATTAAATCTTCTATTATCAATCAAAGGACTACAGGTTCTGGATATAATAAAAATTATACTTCTAATATTGATTATGAAAGATTGTTCAAGAACAATGCCAAGTTTGAAGCAGGTATCAGAATGAATAATCGCGATGAATATAACAATAGAAATCAATTTAAAATTATCAATGGGAAAGAAGAGCCTATCAACAGTATTAGTAATCAATTACAATTCAACGAACGTATTTTAGCGGCATATACCAACTTAGGAGGCAAGAAAGACAATCTTAGTTATCAGTTAGGTTTCAGGGTAGAAAATAGAGACTACACTGTGAATGTATTGAACAAGCAAGGAAAGGATTCTTTAGAATCAAAAATTAAGTTACCTATTTCCTTATTCCCTAGTGCATTCTTGAGTTATAAATTAGACGACAAAAACGATGTTCAATTTAACTATTCTAAGCGTATCAATGCACCTAATCCATTCCAATTACAGCCCTTCGCAGATTATAGTGACCCGTTAAATATATCTGTAGGTAACCCAAAATTGAAACCACAATTCACGCACTCTTTTGAATTTGCATACAATAATGTCTATAAAAAAGGCTCTAATTTATTAGTAACCGCTTATTATAAATACAGCACAGACTTAATTACAAATTATATCTATAAGGATATCAATCCAATTAGCAAGGATAGTGCTTTCTTTAGTTCATACATCAATGCCAATACTTCCAAAGTATTTGGTTTAGAGATTAGCAATAAAACAATCATTACAAAGTGGTGGGATGTGAACCTAAGCTTTAACTTATTTAAATCTGAAATCAATTCTACAATTGTTGGTCAGGATGTCAACAATAATTTAACAAGCTGGTTTAGCAAAATGAACAACAATTTCAAACTTATAAAAGGTTTGTCTTTACAATTTAGTGGACAATACCAAGCTAAAACGATCCTTCCTCCAGGAGGCAATTCTGGTGGCGGTGGTGGTGGAAGAGGTGGTGGAGGATTCGGTGGCGGCGGTGGTGGTTTTGGTGGTCCACAGTCTACGGCACAAGGATACAATTTACCTAACTACGATTTTGATCTAGGATTAAGAAAAGACTGGACTTTAAAAGGCGGCAAGACAGCTTCTTTAACTTTAAGTGTGAGTGACGTATTTAAAACGAGGGTCATCAAAACTTATTCTGAAAGTTTATACTTTACACAAAATGTATCTAGAACAAGAGACCAACAATTATTTAGATTGAACTTCTCTTACCGATTCGGTAAATTTGATGTGAATTTATTAAGAAGAAAAAGTACAAAAATGCAAGAAGGAAGTGGTGGAATGGATCAAATGCAACAATAGTACAAATCGTATTTATTTAGAAGTCTTACCTTCTAACATAGGAACAAAAGAGAATGCCTCAAAGGATTCTCTTTTTTCTTTTCCATCCTTTTTCTTAGTCAAACGCATCATCCTTTGCGCTGCCCCCTCCTCGTCTAATGGAATCACCATTTTTCCATTGACTTTTAATTGTGCCCATAGTTTTTCAGGCACATTGGGTGCTGCAGCTGTGATTAAAATTTTATCGAATGGGGCAAGGTCAGGCAAGCCCTCAAATCCATCCCCAAAAGAAAAATGAATGTCTGAATATTGTTGTTTAAAAATATATGAGCGGGTTAAATCAAAGAGTTGTTTTTGTCGTTCAATTGTAAATACTTTAGCACCCATAGCTGCTAGCAGTGTTGTTTGATACATACTACCTGTCCCAATTTCTAATACTTTTTCTCCGGGCTTAATTTGCAATAATTGTGTTTGATACGCTACCGTATAAGGTTGTGAAATCGTTTGGTCTGCAGCAATGGGGAATGCTCTGTCCTCATAGGCGATTCTGTCGAAGGCGGAGTCTAAAAAGAAATGTCTAGGAATGGATCCAATGGCTTCCAATACTTTTTCGTCCGTGATTCCTTTTTCTTTTAATATTTTAACCAACTGAATGCGTAAACCTTTATGGAGGTATGCATCTTCTAATTTTCGCATACTTGATTTAATTTAACTGCATCGCAGCAATAATGGTGTGGATTTTATTTTGCAAATGTGCATAGACTTCATCGAATGCTGCTTTATTTGGTAATACCGCATTCACACTAAAATAAAATTTAATTTTAGGCTCTGTACCACTTGGTCTTGCCGAAATTTTTGTGCCATCTTCGGTTATAAATTGCAAAACATTACTTTTTGGCAATTGTATATTTGCTTGAACCCCAGTTAGCAAATTGGTATTGACTTGTAGCTGATAATCCAATATTGTAACCACTTTTTTTCCTGCAATTTCAGTTGGAGGTTGCTTTCTGTAACCTTCCATCATTGCTGCAATTTCTTGCTGCCCATTCATGCCTTTTTTTGTAATGCTAATTAAGTGTTCATAATAGAACCCATATTGCATATACAATTCAATCATTTTCTCAAACAAAGACCTGCCTTTACTTTTTTCATAGGCGGCCATCTCACACAATAAAGCCACCGCACTTACCGCGTCCTTATCTCTGATTTGATCTCCAATCATTAAACCAAAACTTTCTTCCCCTCCTATAATGTAATTTTCTTTGCCTTCTTTTTCTTTGATCAATTCTGCAATCCATTTAAATCCAGTTAATACATTATAGCAATGCACTTCATTTTGTCTTGCCACTTCATTGATCATTTCGGTGGTCACAATGGTTGTAATCACCATATCATTTGGCGCAGCAATCCCCTTGGCCCTTCTGGCTTCCATCATGTAGGCAAATGCCAACACAGCGGTTTGATTGCCATTCATTAAAACCCATTCACCCTTATGATTCTTTACACCAATACCCACTCTATCGGCGTCTGGATCGGTACCTAAAAGAATATCTGCATCCAATGCCTTTGCTTTTTCTAAACCAATACGCATTGTTTCACTTTCTTCGGGATTTGGATAAGCTACAGTAGGAAAATTACCATCTGGTGTCGCTTGCTCCTCAACAATATGCACATTCGTGAAACCATATGCTGCTAGTACTTTTGGCACCAAGGTGATGCCAGTGCCATGAATTGGCGTATACACAATTTTCAAATCATTTTGTGCAGCAATCACTTCTGGATACACACTCAAAGATTGTAGCATTTTAACATAGGCATCATCCATGGAAGCCCCTATGATTTCAATCAATGCTTCCCCACCATCCCATTTGACTTCCTCTAAAGAGGCTATGGCTTCTACCTCTGTAATCACATTTTTATCGTGTGGGGGCACCAATTGACCGCCATCATTCCAATAGGCCTTATATCCATTGTATTCTTTTGGATTATGTGAAGCGGTGCAAACAACCCCTGCTTTGCATTGTAGTATTCGAATGGCAAAACTCAATTCTGGAGTTGGTCTTAATGCCTCAAATAAAAACACTTTAATCCCATTTGCAGCAAAAACCTGAGCGGTTGTTTCTGCAAAAAATCTGGAATTGTTTCGACTATCATGACCCACCACAACAGCGATTGATTCGTTGGGATAGGTTTTTAATAAATAATTAGAAAAACCCTGCGTCGCCATCCCAATGGTGTATTTATTCACTCGGTTGGTGCCTACACCCATCAGACCTCTTAATCCTCCTGTTCCAAACTCAAGATTTCTATAAAAAGCGTCTTGCAATTGCTCAGGTTGATTGGCTTGTAAGGACCTGATTTCCTCCTTGGTAGAAGCATCGAAATTACCGGCTAACCAGCTTGCAATTTTTTGATCTATCGCTTGACTCATAATGGAATGGATTGAAATACTAGGAATAGCGGCAAATTAAATAATTCTGCTTAAAAATGGCTATAAAATCAACATTAGTTCTTACGCTTCTGTGAATTATTTGAGGGTATTTTAGGTATGAGACTAAAGGAAATGGAGTAATTTCGTGTCTAAGTCAAAATGCTTTAATCCATGGAATTCATCAGCGGTATTATTTTTCTAATCTTATCGGTCATAGCTTTTTACATTTTTGCTAAAAAGTTACTTACAATAAAAAGAAATATCCATCTTGGAAGACCTGTTGAACTCAATGATCAACCAATGGCTAGATGGAAAAATGTATTCCTTTTAGCTTTAGGACAAAAGAAAATGTTTCGAAATATTCCAGTTGCATTATTGCACTTAATCTTATATGTTGGGTTTATCATCATCAATATTGAACTACTTGAAATTATCGTAGATGGTATTTTTGGTACACATCGTTTCTTCGAGCCTTTTCTTGGTATATTTTACCCGTTCTTAATCAATAGTTTTGAAATTTTAGCGCTGTTGGTTTTTGTGGCTTGTATTTTCTTCTTGACAAGAAGAAATATTACACGTGTAAAAAGATTAATTAGTAAGGATTTAGCAGGCTGGCCTAAAACAGACGCGAATTTAATTTTAGCAATAGAGATGGTGTTGATGGGCTTGTTTTTAACAATGAATGCCGCAGATCCTGCTGCAAATTTCATCGTCTCTTCATGGATAAAGCCTTTACTATCCAATTTAAGTGAACATCAATTACATAGCATCGAACAAACGGCTTGGTGGTTGCATATTTTAGGTATTTATAGTTTTATGAACTACTTGCCTTATTCCAAACATTTACACATTGTACTAGCTTTTCCAAATGCCTACTATGCTTCCTTGGAACCCAAAGGTAAAATGCACAATATGGTGGCTATACAGAACGAAGTACTTTATGCCATGCAGCCTGAGTTAGCTCCTACTAATGCAGCAGCTCCAGAAAAATTTGGTGCAAAAGATGTGATGGATTTGAGTTGGAAAAATTTAATGGATGCCTATAGTTGTACTGAATGTGGCAGGTGCAGTGCAGCATGTCCTGCAAATAGTACTGGTAAGTTACTGAGTCCAAGAAAAATTATGATGGATACCAGGGATCGTCTAGAAATAGTTGGTAAAAACATAGATGCGAACGGACAATTTATCGATGATGGAAAGTCTTTATTGAACGACCATATCACTATCGAAGAATTAAGGGCCTGTACCACTTGTAACGCCTGTGTGGAAGAGTGTCCGGTGAGTATCTCTCCATTGGATATAATTTTAGAATTAAGAAGGTCATTGATTATGGAGGACAGCAACGCACCAACAGAATGGAATGGTATGTTTAGCAATATAGAAAACAATTTTGCACCTTGGAAATTCGCTCCAGACGATAGAGACGCATGGACAAAGCAATCTTAAAATAAATAATTATGAAAGTATCTACAATGGCAGAAATGATGGCTGCCGGAACAAAGCCAGAAGTTTTATTTTGGGTAGGATGTGCAGGCAGCTTTGATCAAAGAGCACAAAAAATTACAAAAACTTTTGCAACTATCTTAGATAAAGCTGGTGTGGTCTATGCGATATTAGGAAAAGAAGAAGCTTGCACAGGCGATCCTGCGCGAAGAGCCGGTAACGAATTCATGTTCCAAATGATGGCGTATCAAAATATCCAGGTAATGAATGCTTATGAGATTAAGAAAATTGTTACTACTTGTCCGCATTGTTTCAACACCTTAAAGAACGAATATCCTGCATTGGGTGGCAACTATGATGTGATTCACCATACTACATTTTTGCAGGAATTGATTGAAAGTGGAAAGATCAAAATTTCAGATAGCAATGAATGGAAAGGTAAAACAATCACCTACCATGACAGTTGTTATTTAGGGAGAGCCAATGATATTTATGAAGCACCAAGAAAAGTATTGGAATCATTGGATGTAGAACTAAAAGAAATGCGCAGGTGTAAATCTAAGGGCCTATGTTGTGGTGCAGGCGGTGCGCAAATGTTTAAAGAGGAAGAAAAAGGAGATAAAAGAGTGAATATGGAAAGAGCAGATGAAGCCATAGAAACAAAAGCAGATTTTGTAGCAAGTGCCTGCCCTTTTTGCAATACCATGATGACGGATGGTATCAAAAATAGAGATGAAGAAGTGAAAACAGAAGTATTAGACATTGCTGAAATCATTGCGAAAGCAATACAATAAATCATTGCGAGAGCAACACAATAAATAATATATGGTAGACTTACCTACGATACTTCCAAAAAATTTCGATCCACAGTCTAAAGTTTGGGTCTATCAAGCCAATAGAACTTTCACGATGGGTGAAATTTTTGAACTGGAACCATTGCTAGAAAATTTTGTAGACAACTGGAAAAGTCATGGCGCAAAAGTAAAGGGTTATGCCACGGTGCTATACGGTCAATTTATACTCATCATGGCCGACGAAACTGCTACAACAGTTGGTGGATGCAGTACGGATAGTTCGGTGCATGTAATTAAGGCCATTGAACAATTAACAGGGGTTCAAATGTTCAACCGAACATTATTAGCCTTTTTTATTAAAGATACAGTACAGACTGTTCCTCAAGCTCAATTGAACTATGCACTTGAAAATGGTTTGTTATCCATGGATACACTCTATTTTAATAACCTAGTTCATACAAAAGCAACACTAGAAAAAGATTGGTTACAACCAATTTCCAAGAGTTGGCTCGCTCAAACTATTCAAGTAAAATAAAATATTCAACCATAAAAAAAGTCCCGAACTAATTCGGGACTTTTTTTTATAATAACCTCTTTTTCTAAAAGAGATTATTTTCTTACTAGCTTATTTCAAATTCGTTTCTAAAAATTTATCTAAATCAGCGCCTCTTAAATCTCTTCCAATGATTTTACCAGTTGGATCAATTAAAAAACTAGCAGGAATGCTTTGAATACCAAACTGAGCCGCTACAGCATTGTTCCAATATTTTAAATCACTCACATGATTCCAAGCAAGTCCGTCTTTCTTGATGGCCTCTAACCATTTTGCTTTATCTTGGTCTAATGACACACCTAATACAGTGAAACCTTTTGTTTTAAATTTATTAAAGGCTTTTACCACATTTGGATTTTCTGCTCTGCATGGGCCACACCAGCTCGCCCAAAAATCAACTAATACATATTTACCTTTTAAAGAAGACAATGTAAAAGGTTTTCCGTTCACATCATTTTGTGTGAAATCAGGAAGCATTGTTCCTATTTGTCCAAAAGCAGATGAAGCTATCGTTTTATCTATAAACTCAGCAAAAGGTCCTTTCTTAGCTGAAGGTGCTAATTCGCCATAGATTGAAGCAAGGTTCTCTTTAATTTCTGGGAAAATATTTGAAAACTGTAACAACATTAAAGTGGTTACTGGAGAAGCTGCATTTGCTTTATACAATGTATTAAATGTGGCAATGATATCCTTAGATTGAGTAGCAGCTGCATTATTCAATGAGTCTTTTTTTGCAGTATTTTTTTCTGCACTTGCTGCTTGCATATTAGTGATATAGGGCATCATTTTTGGATTCAATGAATTCATATAGAGATTGTATATATCATGACTCGCAGAACCTGTCACATTAATAGATGACATATTCTGAACATCCCCTTCAACCATTACATTTTCATTACCTAAAAAAACTGGCATTTTTTGAGCGACCCCATCAATGCTAAGTACTAATAAACTTGGAAATTCTAATGTTGTTTGAAGACTAAAATTCCCTGCATTAGATTTAGCAGATACCAATTCTTTACTTGATACACCGTCAATTAAGGCTACAGTTGCAGCATCTTTAATATTAGTCAACTTACCTTGCAAATTCAATGACTGGGCTTGTAAGAATGGACTAGCCAAAATCAAAGCAATTGCGATGATATTTTTTTTCATACTTTAATATTTAGAGTCAAATATAGAAATTTAATCTCGTTAGGCATTGCCCTTATGCCTCTTTTCCAATTTTTTAACAACATCTGTCAATTTAAATCCCTTGGCCTGAAGCAACATCAGGTAATGGAAAAGAAGATCAGCAGATTCGTCAAGAAATAATTCGTTGTTTTGATCTTTAGCCTCAATGACTAATTCTACTGCTTCCTCACCTACTTTTTGAGCTATTTTATTGATCCCCTTGGCAAACAAACTAGCTACATAAGAGGTATCTGGATCAGCTGTTTTTCTTTGTTCAATCACTTGTTCTAATTGAACTAAAAAATCATGCGATTCAAATGCATTCTCTTCTCCCCAACAAGTGTCAGTGCCCGTATGACAAACTGGACCAACCGGATTAGCTTGTATCAATAAAGTGTCTTGGTCGCAATCCAATGCCATACTTAAGTAGTTTAAATGATCCCCACTTTCTTCGCCCTTGGTCCATAGCCTGTTTTTTGAACGACTAAAGAAAGTAACTTTTTGTAAGGAGATGGTGGCGTCCACGGCGGCCTGATTCATAAAGCCTAACATCAGTACTTTTTTTGTGGAAGCGTCCTGCACAATGGCAGGCACCAATCCATCTGCGTATTTTGTAAAATTGATATTCATAGTATGCTAATTAGTATGGATGAAATGTCTTGTTGTATGATTTTTGGAAAGATGATTGTTGGAAAATGATTGTTTATACATACATGGATTGAACGGATGCTTTAAATTCTGACTGCTACTCCTTTTTGACTTAAATATTGTTTTAAATCGGGAATTGCAATTTCTTTATAATGAAAAATACTCGCTGCCAATGCCGCATCCGCTTTACCCTTTGTAAATACATCCAAAAAATGCGCTTCCGTTCCGCCTCCGCCTGAGGCAATGATTGGAACAGGTAGATTTTCGGACAGTTGCGCTGTGATGTCCAATGCAAAGCCTTGCTTTGTTCCATCATGATTCATAGAAGTCAATAAAATTTCTCCCGCGCCCAAATCCACTGCTTCTTTTGCCCAATCTATCACTAATTGATCTGTCTTAGTTCTGCCTCCATTTAAATACACGTACCAATTATGATCTGCCTCACATTTTGCATCAATCGCTAATACAATGCACTGACTCCCAAACTGCTTTGCAAATTTATCAATGATCGTAGGATCTAGAAATGCAGCCGTATTAATTGCAAATTTATCTGCCCCATTTTGTAATAATACACGCACATCGGCTTCTGTTTTAATGCCTCCCCCTACCGTGAATGGAATATTAATACGATGTGCAATTTGGTTCACCAAAGTGCTCAAAGTTTTACGACCTTCTATGGTTGCTGTGATATCTAAAAAAACCAATTCATCTGCACCTTGACTTGCATACAAAGCAGCCAACTCAATTGGATCACCAGCATCCCTGATTTGCTCAAAGTTGACCCCTTTTACAGTGCGGCCGTCTTTGATATCCAAACAAGGTATAATTCGTTTTGTTAGCATAATTTTTAAAATGTTGAAAGCTCCAATAAGCTTATTTTATTTTCATAAATCGCTTTACCCACTATGGCAGCGGAACATCCAATGGTCCTTAATTCCTCTAGATCTTTTAATTGACTAACCCCGCCACTTGCAATCAATTGTAAACTTGGATACTGTTGAAGGATTTTTTGATAAAGCGCTATAGAAGGCCCTTCTAATTTTCCGTCTTTTTGAATATCTGTACAAAATAATTGCGTGACCCCTTTGTTCATATAAGATCCAATAAAATCATATACATCGATAGTTGTTTTTTCAAGCCATCCACCTACTGCTATTTTTTCTTCATATACATCTGCTCCCAACATAAATACCGCGGCTCCAAATCGTTCAATCCACTGCTCAAAAGTGGCTCTTTCCTTCACTGCAAGGCTACCTATAGTGGCATAAGTCGCTCCTGTATCAAATACTGTTTTTAATACTGCTTCTGTTTTGATGCCTCCTCCAAAATCTATGACTAAACTTGTCTTATTGGCTATTTTTTCGAGCACTTTCCAATTGATAACCTTACCTGCTTTGGCACCATCTAAATCCACTAAATGCAAACGCATTAAACCGGCGCCCTCAAATTGCTTGGCCACTTCTAATGGATCTTCGTTGTAGATTTTCTTTTGGGCATAATCTCCTTCTGTCAACCTTACGCATTTGCCTTCTATAATATCAATTGCTGGAATAATTTGCATGTGCTTTAAGCATTTAGGGCTAAGAAATTTTGAATAATTTGTTCCCCTACCATTGCAGATTTTTCTGGATGAAATTGTACCCCATAAAAATTATTTTTTTGCAATGCGCTACTATAAGGCTTGATATAATCTGAAGTGGCAATTGTATTGTCTCCTAGCCCAGCATAAAATCCATGTACAAAATAAGTAAAGCTATTTTCTGGTACATCATTAAATAGCTCGGTTTTTAAATTTGTAATTGTGTTCCAACCTATCTGCGGCACTTTGGTCGTATTTTCAGTTGCTTTGAATGCCAATACCTGCTCGTCAAAAATTCCCAAACAGGTGGTATTATTTTCTTCGGAGTGTTTGCACATTAATTGCATGCCCAAACATATACCCAATACAGGTTGTTTCAACGCCACAATGAGTTGATCTAAATTTCTTGCTTTTAAATAGGCCATGGCCGTGCTCGCTTCTCCCACTCCAGGAAAAATCACTTTGTCCGCAGCTTGAATCATCGCTGGATCATCTGTCACTGTTGCTGAAACACCTAGTCTTTCTAAAGCGTAAAGCACCGACTGGATATTGCCTGCATTGTATTGTACGATTGTTATGTTCATTTAAATGAATACTTTATTGGCTTAAGACCCCTTCTAAAAAAGTTTTTGTAGTCGTTTCCACATCCTTCCCTTTAGACAATGCTTGAATGTATGCAGAACCAATGATAGCGCCATTAGAAAAAACATTCACTGCATCAAAACTGGTTTTATCCTTGATACCAAATCCTACTAAGATTGGATTTTTTAATTGCATAGATTTTAATCTTTCCAAGTACATCGCAACCTTAGTAAAATCCTTATCCCTTCCGGTTGTAGCAGATGAACTCACAGCATATAAAAATCCAGAACTTAAATCATCTAGTTTTCTCAATCTTGTTTCTGGGGTTTCTGGTGTCACTAAAAAGATGAAGTCTAATTCATGCGCTTTGATTATTGTGCCGTAAACCTGTTCAAATTCATACAAAGGCATATCAGGCAAAATCAATCCGTCCACCCCAAGTAATTGTGCTTTTTTACAAAAGTCCTCAAAGCCATATTGTAATATTGGATTCATATAGCCCATCAACACCACTGGAATATGAATAGATACACGCATTTTTTCCAGTTGTTCAAATAAAGTGTCAATGGTCATACCATTTTCAAGCGCAATAAGACTGCTATTTTGAATTACTTCACCGTCTGCCAATGGATCGCTGTAAGGCATACCTAATTCAATGATATCTGCGCCATTTTTTTGTAAGCTTTCCATCATTTCCAATGTGCTATTTAGGTGAGGATAGCCTGCAGTGCAATACACATTTAAAACACGCTCATTTTTTTGTTCAAATAATTCCTTTAACCTTGACATACTATTTTTTTTAAAGACACTTCTTTTGGAAGTTTCCATTTTGATACTAATTATTTCATATCCATTGCTTGCATATAAGTTGCAAGATCTTTATCGCCTCTGCCACTCAAACAAACAATCACCACATCTGTTGATTTTAAATTCATTTCGGGTAAAACAGCAAATGCATGTGCCGTTTCTAAAGCAGGGATGATGCCTTCTATTTCTGATAAATGAAAAGCCCATTTTAATGCAGCTTCATCTGTCGCACTCATGAATGTACCTCGCTTGCTTTCATATAAAAAAGCATGCAATGGCCCAATTCCAGGATAATCTAAACCAGCAGAAATACTATGTGGTTCCACCACTTGTCCATCCTTAGTTTGCATCACAATACTTTTACTACCATGCAAAATGCCTGCAGTTCCTAACTGTGTAGTTGCTGCACTCATGCCAGAATACACGCCATGACCTGCTGCTTCTACAGCAACTAATTCCACAGTAGGTTCGTTTAAATAATGATAAAACGCACCAGCTGCATTACTACCTCCTCCCACACAAGCCACCACATGGGTTGGTAAAGCATTCCCTGTAACTGCTTCCAATTGTGTGCGCATTTCTGCACTTATCACACTTTGAAAACGAGCAACCATATCTGGGTAAGGATGTGGTCCTACCACACTACCAATAATATAATGTGTTGTATCTGGTTCATTGATCCATGCACGAATGGCTTCATTGGTAGCATCTTTTAATGTTTTACTTCCACTTTTAGCAGGCACCACGGTTGCACCCAGCATTTTCATTCTGGCTACATTCGGTGCTTGTCGCTCAATATCTTTTTCACCCATGTACACCACACATTCCATTCCTTTGAGTGCACAAACAGTTGCAGTCGCCACACCATGTTGTCCTGCTCCCGTTTCTGCAATGATTTTCTTTTTACCTAACCTCTGTGCTAAAATAATTTGGCCAACGGTGTTATTGATTTTATGCGCTCCTGTATGACATAGGTCTTCACGTTTTAAATAAATTGTAGCACCAATTTCTGCACTCAATCTTTCTGCATAAAATAAAGGTGTAGGTCTGCCTACATAATCCTTAAGTAAGGCTGCCACCTCGGCTTTAAATGCAGGGTCATCCATAATCTGCAAATACTGTGTTTTCAAAGTCTCCACATTACTATATAGCATTTCTGGGATATACGCTCCACCATACTGCCCATAATAGCCTTCTTCACTTGGCTGCTGATAATTGGTTAGTTCGTTAAATAAATGCATGGATAAAATTTTTAATTTTTTCTAAATTTTTAACACCCGGTGTATCTTCAAATTGACTATTGATATCTAAAGCAAGTAATGTTTTACCTGCTTTTGTTTTTTCCATCACTTGTACCCCTTGTATATCGTTTGGACCAATCCCACCACTTAGGAAAAAAGGTTTGGGTATGGTCACTCCCTTGATTAATTCCCAATTAAAATGTTGTCCAGTACCACCATACAAAGCACTATCTGTGTCAAATAAGAAATATTCTACTACTGCTTCATAGGCTGCAAAATCAGGCACTGCTGCACCTACTCTAAATACTTTAATGGTCTCCACTTTTTGACGCACTGTGGCGCAATAATCAGGGCTTTCGTCTCCATGCAATTGGACTAGATCCAAACCAGCTGCTTCTACTGTTTCAAGTAATTGCTCCAATGGTTCATTCACAAAAACACCCACTTTTTTAACACCTGCTGGTTTGAAATTGGCTAATTCTGCTAGGCTTAATTTGTCTAACACATAGCGTTTAGAACTTGGATAAAATATAAAGCCAATATAGTGCACCCCCATTGCTTGCAATGCAGTTGCTTGATTTATACTAGTTATACCACAAACTTTAAATTGCATCTTGATCTGTTTTTATGGATGTGACAAACAATTCAAATGCTGCTGCAGGATTCGCCTCCTTCATAAAATACTCGCCCATTAAAAAACCATCAAAGCCTTCTTTTTTTAACAACTTAAATGTCTCCAAACTATAAATACCACTTTCCGCAATACTTAATATATTTTTTGGCAATTGGTTTTTGAGTTGCAAGCTATGTTCAATATTGACTTCAAATGATTTTAAACTTCTATTATTAATGCCCACAAAATTGACGGCATCCGAAATATGTGCAAGTTCATTTTCTTCGTGAATCTCCAATAACACTTCTAACCCAATGCTTTTGGCAAATGAAGCTAAGGTGTGAGTGGCTGCTGGTGTTAGACAGGCTGCAATCAACAAAATCACTGAAGCGCCATATGCTTTTGCTTCTAGCAATTGAAATTCGTCGATAATGAATTCCTTTCTCAACACTGGTATCGGATTTTTTACGGCGATACTGAGATCGTCTAAGTCTCCTCCAAAAAAATTCTTATCTGTTAATACCGAAATACCTGCTGCCCCAAATTGCTTGTAAGCATTGGCCACCTCTGCCACAGATGCTGTATCGTTGATTACACCTTTGGATGGTGACTGTCGTTTAAATTCTGCAATGATGCCTGTCAAAGACGGGTTCATTAAATTAGATTTCAATGAATAAACTTGACTTGTAAACAAAGGCATCGCTTCTAAATGTGCAACACTAATTTGCTCTTTCCTTTCGGCTACTTCGATTTTTTTATGATCGACAATCTTTGCGAGGATATTGGTTGACATTATTGTAATTGAATTAAACGCTTTAAACAATCATTGGCTGCGCCAGATTCCAAACTCTTTACTGCAGCCTGAAAAGCAGCTTCATAATTTTCATATTGTCCAGTGACCTGAAGCGCCATGGCAGCATTGGCTAATACCACCGCATTTTGCGACCAGCTTCCATTGCCTTGGATAATTTTTTTAAATAATCCCGCTGCGGCTTCTACTGTATTGCCTCCATACAATTCTTCAGGAAAAACTTTACGTTTGCCTAATTGATAAGGCGTCATTATAAATTCCCCTTTATTAGAAATTATTTTTGTATCGGAGGTCAATGAAATTTCGTCATACCCATCCAAACTATGGATCAATGTGAATTCGATTCCTAGTGATTGCATGGCATAATTATAAATTCTTGCCATCTCTACATTATACACCCCAATTAATTGATAAGCTGGCTTTGCAGGATTCACAATCGGACCAAGCATATTAAAAAACGTTCTTAGTCCAATATTTTTTCTAATTGGGCCCACTGTTTTTAATGCTGGATGAAATAAAGGTGCATGTAAAAAACAAATCCCTGCTTCTTTCACTTCTTTAGACAAAGCCGCTTCGTCATTTTTAAAGATATAACCCAATTGCTCCATGACATTGGATGAGCCACTTACACTTGATGCACCATAGTTCCCGTGCTTTACAACTGGTTGCCCTGCGCCTGCTACAATAAAACAGGCTAATGTAGATATATTAAAAGTGTCTTTACCATCTCCACCAGTACCCACAATATCGATCGCATTATCAATCCCTAAATTCAATGGTACAGCCAAAGAAAGTAAAGCATCTCTAAAGCCCATTAATTCATCAATGGTGATACTTCGCATTAAAAACACCGTCACAAAAGAAGTCACTTCGTGTTCATTGTATCCACCTTGTGCAATTTGGACCAAGACCTCTTTTGCAGTGGCTCGACTCAAAGTTTTATGTTCAAATAAATATTGTAAAATCTTTTTCATCAAATTATTTTATTAGTTTTTCAACCAGTTACCAATGATCTTAGCGCCTTCGGGTGTTAACACACTTTCTGGATGATATTGTACGCCCTTTACATCATAGGTATGATGTTCTAATGACATGATATAACCTTCTGCGTCCTTTGAAGTAATTTTTAATTCAGCAGGTAAATCGTTTTCATTCACCACCCAACTATGATAACGTCCTACATCAAATGTGGTTGGCAAACCTTCAAATAAAGTTGAATTACCAATTAATTCAACAGGAGTGGCAATACCATGGTACACTTTAGACAGGTTGGTTAAACTCCCTCCGAATGCTTCTGCAATGGCTTGTTGTCCTAAACAAACTCCTAAGATAGATTTAGAGGCAGCGTAGGCTTGAATTAGCGGAATGAGTAAGCCTGATTCAGATGGAATGCCTGGACCAGGTGACAATAAAATTTTATCATAAGCCTGTATAGCCTCCAAAGGAATTTCATCATTTCTAAACACATCCACCGAAGCAGTTGACTGCTCCTTGATCATTTGAACCAAATTATAAGTGAATGAATCGTAATTGTCAAATACTAATATTTTCATTGGATCTATTTTAAATTTTTTCAGCCAATACGATGGCGGTCTTTAAGGCATTCAATTTATTATTCACTTCCTGTAATTCACTTTCTGGATCACTCGCTGCAACGACACCGGCACCTGCTTGATAGGTCAATGTATTTTGTCTACTTAAGAAAGTACGAATCATAATGGCTTGATTGCAACTGCCATCAAAACCTACAAAACCAATACAGCCTCCATAATAAGATCGTTTAGTTGGCTCAATACCATCTATCAATTGCATTGCTTTAAACTTAGGTGCACCACTCAATGTGCCTGCAGGAAAAGTTTTTGCGATTAAATGAAATGGATTGGCGGCTTTGTCCACCTTACCTTCTACCTCACTCACCAAATGAATGACATGGCTATAATAATGTACTTGTCGATATTGTTTCACACGCACTTCGGTACATACCCTACTTAAATCGTTCCTTGCTAAATCGACCAACATCACGTGCTCCGCATTCTCTTTTGGGTCATTCAATAAAGCCATTGTTCTTTCGGCATCAATCGCTTCGTCACCAGATCTTTTAAAAGTTCCAGCAATAGGATGTACCACCGCTTTACCTTCTTTAATAATAAGTTGCGCTTCTGGTGATGAGCCCATTAATTTATAGTCGCCGTAATCAAAAAAGAATAAATAAGGAGAAGGATTGATGCTTCTTAAAGTTCTATACACATTGAATTCATCTCCACTAAATTGTTGCTGAAACCTTCTACTCAACACAATCTGAAACACATCTCCGCGCATACAATGTTGAATCCCTTTTTGTACAGCAGTACGATAAGCCTCATCGGTATAGTTAGATGATTCGGACCCCACAATGCTAAATGGATATTGAGGTACATCTTTATGCTTGATACTTGACACCAATGCGTCTATTTCAGAATCAATACCTTCTATTTTATTTTCACAGATATACAACTCATCTTTAAAATGATTGAATGCAATGACATATTGGTATAAACGATATCGCATCAATGGTATCAATGGCGCACCAGCCTTAAATTCAATGGTATCAAAAAATGGAATGGCGTCGTAAGTGGTATAGCCATATAAGCCCTGCGCAAATGCTGCTTCTTTTTGAGCGGAGGTTTGCATTTCAAAATGTTGCATGAAGGACCAAATACGGTCGGGTGCATCTTGAATATGTTGAATGACTTCTTTTTGAGGTTCTTGCTTTGGATATTTGTATTCTATTTCATTCAAACTTGAGATTTCAATCCCCCCAATCGCATTCACTCCAATGAAAGAATAACTATTTTCAGCCGCATGCGAGTCTGTACTTTCTAATAAAATGGTATCTCTAAATCGATCTCTCAATCGAAGGTAGATGCCAACAGGTGTAAATGTATCGGCTAACATGGTAGTCACCTCTGTTTGTAGTATAATTTTTTTCATCTTAATTGATTCGTTCAGTCATTCGTTAAAAAAACAAACCCCGACAGTTCCTGTCGGGGTTGATGTATAGCTTGACAATTACGGTCACGACCTTACAATACCCCAACGGAGTTTGTATGCCACCACCAAAAATTGTTTGTTGTTTTCATTAGAATACAAATTTAGGGTATTCAGTTTTTTTAACCAAAAAAACCTAAGTAAAAGGGCTATTCATTGTTAAGTTTATAAAACCCCTTTTGTGCTTGGCAAGGCATCGCTGGCAGGATTTCTCTTGACAGCCATTTTGATCGCTTTCGCAAAGGCTTTAAAGATGGCTTCAATCTTATGATGCTCGTTCTCTCCGCTACAACTTATATTGATATTGGCTTTAGCAGCATCACTAAAGGATTTAAAAAAGTGAAAAAACATCTCGGTTGGCATTTCTCCAATTTTTTCTCGTTTAAAGTCTGCGTCCCAAACAATCCAATTTCTTCCACCAAAATCAATCAAGACTTTTGCCTCTGCCTCGTCCATCGGAATCGCAAAGCCATACCTTTCCATCCCTCTTTTGTCCACCAATCCCTTTGCAAAAGCCTCTCCCAAAGCTATGCCCACATCTTCAATCGTGTGGTGCTCGTCTATATGTAAATCTCCATCGCATTGAATTTTCATGTCCAAAGCGCCATGTCTAGCAATTTGCTCTAACATATGATCAAAAAATCCAAGTCCAGTATGAATGACTGCATCCCCTTTCCCATCTAAATTCAATTCAATATGAATTTTTGTTTCTTTGGTATTTCTATCATGCACAACTGTTCTTAATCCTAGTTTCAAAAAATGATAAATTTCCTCCCAATTGTTTGCTTCAAATGCAATAAAAGGCCTTAAGGCAGTTTCTTGTTCTAATGTTAGGCTATGCAGATTGGATTTTAAATAGATGGCTTTACATCCTAAATTTTTCGCTAGTTCAATATCGGACCAACGATCCCCAATCACATAAGAATTACTTAAATCATATTGAGTAGCATCCATTAAATGCTGCACCAATCCAGTGCCTGGCTTTCTAGTAGTTGCATTGTCTTTAGCAAATGTGGTATCAATATGAATTTCATCAAACACAAAGCCTTCCCCTTTCAAAGTACGTACCATTAGGTCCTGAAAAGGCTGAAAAGTATCCATAGGATAAGCATCCGTGCCTAAACCATCTTGATTGGTCACCATCACTTTATAATAGCCAAACTCGTTGGCGATTTTTTGCAAATTGGATATCGCACCAGGCACAAATATGGTCTTATCAATATGGTCTATCTGAAAATCAGATGCCGGCTCTTCCAACACCACACCATCTCTATCAATGAATAAAATTGGTCGCATCTTTTGCTTTTACTTTTATATTTATTTCTTCTTTTTAGCTGACTGAACCTGCGCAACTGTCACTGCACTAGCTTTGTTGGACCAACTGTTTCTAATATAAGTCAATAAATCTGCTAACTCATTGTCTTTTAAATCTGGATTGGCTGTCATAGCGTTGCTATAATAAAAACCATCCAACGCAATACGTTCGTTGTATCCATTGCGAATAATACGCACCAGCCTTGCAATATCATTTCCTACCACATTGGAAGCAGCATCAAGTGGGGCATTCATATTTGGCACGCCGCCTCCATCTGCCTGATGACAAGCAAGACATCGAGCCTCATAAATTTTTTTACCCTTTTGCATGTTTTGTGCATCCGCCTGAATAGCAAAAAGTAATGCGAACAACATCAAGCCGAATAATTTGAATTGCATTTTTTCCATCATTATTTCTTAAAGCTAATTTTAAATATTGCACCCTTGCTATCATCACTTACATATAAACTTCCATCAGGACCTTCTGCTAAACCACATGGTCTTGCTTTTGCGCCTCTTGGACTTTTATTATTATCTGGTCCTGCAAATCCATTGGCAAAAATTTCCCACTCCCCAGCAGGTTTGCCATTCTTAAATGGTACAAAGGCAACAAAATAACCTTCTTGAGGTAAGGGTGCTCTGTTCCAAGAACCATGAAACGCAATGAATGCGCCTTCTTTATATTTAACAGGGAATTGGTTGCCCTTGTAAAATAACAATGCCATTGGTGCCATATGCGCAGGAAAAGCAACCAAAGGATCCAATGCGTTTTTACCACCTTCTAATTTGCCATCTCCTCCATATTCTGGAGAAAGCATTTTTTTCTTTTGGAATGGATCGTAATACACATAAGGCCATCCGCAATCATCGCCTTCTTTGATTTCATACATGGTTTCTGCAGGTAAATCTGCATTTTGAGCATCGGTGTACATGGTTGGATAAAAAGTATTCAATTGATCACGACCATGTTGTGTTACAAACAAACTATTCGTCTTGTTATTCCAATCTAATCCAATGACGTTTCTTAATCCTGTAGCATATCTTTTACCTTGTGCATAAGATTGATTTTCTTTAAGGCCGTCGAATTTCCAAATACCACCAGCCGAATCTAAAATTGGACAAGGCATCATGCCTTTAGAGCCAACTGATCTATCTTTTTCTTGGCAAGCATTGGAATAAGCACCAATGTTGACATAGATATTCCCTTGAGGGTCTAGTGTGATTGATTTTGAAGCATGTTGTCTTCTGCTATGTAAATCTTGAATGATTGTTTTAGGCGAAGTTGGATTGGTCACTTCTTCATTTGCATCCAATTGATACAAATATACTGCGTCATCAGAACTCGCATACAATTGATTCCCTTTCACATAAATACCAGTACCACCGTATTTACCCCATCCACTTAATTTTTCTGCAATACCATCTCCATTGGTATCTTCCATACGCACAATAGTTTGTCCAGCTTTATTTGGGCTATTCAATTTCGCAAATAACACCCCTTTGTTGGTAATGGCAATATGTCTTGCAGTACCAATTTGATCTGCAAATAAAGTGGCAGAAAATCCAGCAGGTAATTTTAATCCTGCATTGTCTTGAGCGCTCACCGATAAAGCAAGGACACAAGCCGTAAAAAAGTAGCTTAATTTATGCATGTTGATTGATTTTATTTTAAAATATATTAGTTTAAAGTTAATTCAAAAGTCTGAGTGATCCATTCATACATGGCATCTACCAGTTCGGTATTTTCTTGTTCTGTACCAACAGTAATTCTAAGGCTATCTTCACACAACTCTAAATTAGATCGGTCTCTTACAATAATGCCTTTCGTCAAAAGATGTTCATACAATTTTCTTGCCTGTGGAATTTTCACAAAAAGAAAATTGGTGTCCGAAGGAAATACTTGAATCACATGTGGCATTGAAGCAATCACTTCTGCTAATGCAATACGCATATCAACCAATAGTTTGATCATATCATTCACCTGTCCCACTTCTTCTAAAGCTTGCAATGCCAAATCTTGTGTTACAATATTGATATTATAAGGGGCTTTCACTTTATTCATATAACCAATGATACCAGGATTAGCAAAACACATGCCTATTCTTAAACCAGCCAATCCCCAGGCTTTACTCAATGTTTGTAAGACCACTAAATTTGGATAATCAATCAAGGATTGAACAAACGATTTTTGTTTTGAAAAATTAATATAGGCTTCGTCTACCACCACGATACCTTCAAAATGATTCAAGATTGTTTCAATATCAATACGATCTAATGAATTACCGGTTGGATTATTGGGCGAACAAATCCAAATGATTTTTGTGTGCGCATTGACCAATTGTTCGATATGTGCCACATTCAATTGATAGTCGGACAACAACGGTGCCTTCTGGATAGCTATGTCATTGATATTTGCATTAACTTCATACATTGGATAAGTTGGAGGACAAATAATGATATTGTCTTTTCCTGGTTCGCAAAATGTTCTAAATAAAATATCAATGCATTCGTCACTTCCATTGCCAATGAATATTTGATTGGCCTCAATTTGCTTGATAAAAGCTAATTTTTCTTTTAGTTTTTGTTGGTAAGGATCTGGGTACCTATTATACCATTTCGTCAAAGGTGAACCCAAGCTATTCTCGTTGGCATCCAATAAAATTTTTCCTTCACCAGTATACTCATCCTTTGCAGATGAATAAGGTTTTAATGTTTTTATATTAGGCCTAACCAAGTTTTCTAATTCAAATGCCATAGTTCAAATTTTAAATCGTCCTTAAAATTACATTTTTGATTCTATATCTTTCACTCTAATTGCAACAGCTTGAGCATGGGCTTCCAATTGCTCCCCGGTTGCCATTTGAATCACTGTTTGTGCGATATTTTTTAGGCCCGTCTCGGTCAATTGCTGGAATGTGATCTTTTTTACAAAACTATCTACGCTAACGCCACTATAGGCTTTTGCATAACCATTGGTAGGTAAAGTGTGGTTGGTACCGCTCGCATAATCCCCTACCGATTCTGGAGAATAATTGCCAATAAACACAGAGCCAGCATTGATGATTTTTTCTGCTACCACCAAGGCATTGTCCACCGATAAAATAAGGTGTTCTGGAGCATAGGCATTGATCAACTGAATGGCATCTTCTCTCAAAGCAATTACAATCGCTTTTGAATTACCTAATGCTTTTAGAGCAAAATCTTGCCTTGGTAAGTCTGTCAATTGTCGCTCTACTTCTACTTGCACTAGATCCACTATATTTTTATCACTTGCGACTAATAACACCTGACTATCTGCCCCATGTTCGGCTTGTGATAATAAATCTGCTGCCACAAATGCAGGCACTGCTGTTTCGTCTGCATACACACAAACTTCACTAGGACCTGCTGGCATATCTATCGCCACCCCCTGCTGTTGTATTAATTGTTTAGCAGCAGTCACATACTGATTACCTGGACCAAATATTTTAAATACTTTAGGCACAGTTGCTGTGCCGTAGGCCATGGCCGCGATAGCTTGCGCGCCTCCAATGGTATAAATTTGTTGGATGCCTACTAAGCTCGCTGCAAATAAAATGGCAGGATCTATCGATCCGTCTTTTCTAGGAGGCGTGCATAAAATAACTTCTTTGCATCCTGCTAGTTTTGCTGGCACGCCCAACATCAACACTGTCGAAAATAAAGGCGCAGTTCCGCCTGGAACATAGATGCCCACTTTTTCAATACCCACCGCTTTACGCCAACACCAAACCCCAGGCATGGTCTCTATTTTTTCCTCTTTCTTTAATTGTGCTTGATGGAAAATCTCAATATTCACTTTTGCAGATTGGATTGCAGCTTTGAGTGCAGGTGTAACCTGTGCTTCTGCAGCTAGCACCATTGCTGGATCAATTGCAATTGTATTTAATGTTACCTGATCAAATGTTTCACTGTATCTATACAACGCAGCATCTCCTTCCAAGGCCACTGCATCTAAAATAGATTGCACTTTTGGCAGTAATAAGGCTGCATCAAAATTCGGGCGTTTTAATAAGGTCTCCCAGTCCTGTTTCATTGGTTCTTCAAATACTTGCATCTTATAAAATCATTTTTTCAATAGGCACTACCAAAATACCTTCGGCACCTACCGCTTTTAATTGTTCAATTAAATTCCAAAAATCTGCTTCTTCAATCACTGTATGCACACTACTCCAACCTTCAGTTGCTAATGGAACGATGGTTGGACTTTTCATGCCAGGCAACATGGCAATGATTTTATCCAGTTGTGCATTGGGTGCATTCATTAAAACATATTTATGCTTTTTTGCTTTTTTCACCGACTCAATGCGGAATAATAGGCGGTCCAAGATACTAACCAATTCAGCTGAAAGGTTATTTCGTTTAATCAAAACCGCTTGAGAGTTTAAAATCGTTTCCGCTTCTTTCAATCCATTCATAAATAAGGTAGATCCACTACTCACTAAATCACAAACCACATCGGCTAAACCAATACCGGGCGCAATTTCGACACTACCACTAATCTCATGAATTTCGGCAGTGATTTGATGTTTATCTAAATATTGTTGCACTAAAACAGGATAACTCGTTGCAATTTTTTTACCTGCTAAAAATGATGGACCGGTAAACTCCTCCCCTTTTTGAATCGCAAAACTTAATCTGCATTTCCCAAAACCTAGGGCATATGCCACTTCCACTTTTTTAGCTTTTTCGTACACTACGTTTTCCCCCACAAAGCCAATGTCCGCTACACCATCTTGAACATACTGAGGAATATCATCGTCTCTTAAAAAGAAGACTTCGATAGGAAAATTGCTCGCATCTGCTTTTAATTTGTTGACGCCATTACTAATGTCAATCCCACACTCCTTTAAAAGTTGCATGGAATCTTCGTTTAATCTTCCTGATTTTTGAATCGCTAATTTTAATCGCATATACTATTTATAAAAATTAAAAGGGCTTACTGTTTAGTAAGCCCTTTATGAAATATTGATACATACCAACATCTACAGCTTACCTATTTGATAGCAGATGAGAATGATGGATATGATTGTTGTTTAACATGCCGCAAATTTACGCCCCTTTTATAAAATCCCCAACTAAAACAACATAAAAAACCTAATTTAGACCGGGCAAACTCTAATTTAAACTTGAACAATCCTTTTATGAAGCAATCTAACTGGTTTCCCTTCCTTTTATTATGCCTTTTTACTTTGGCTAGTTTAGGTGTTCAAAGTCAACAAATTGATAAAAAAAATAAGGTTAGCAAAGGGACAAAGATGCAATTGGTTTGGTCCGATGAATTTAATTACACAGGTTTACCGGATCCTACAAAATGGAATTACGATGTGGGTGGTTGGGGTTGGGGCAATAATGAATTGCAATACTATACTAAAGACTCTTTAGGGAATGCAAGCGTCAATCATGGACTATTAACAATCATTTTAAAGCAACAAACAATAGAGGACCGAAAATATAGTTCGGCTAGATTGGTCACAAAAGGCAAGGGAGATTGGGTCTATGGAAGAATAGATGTGCGTGCAAAATTGCCAAAAGGATTGGGCACTTGGCCCGCTATATGGATGTTGGGATCTACGACCCCATTGAAATGGCCGGATGATGGAGAAATTGACATCATGGAACATGTGGGTTTTAACCCTGGATTCATTCATGCCACCACGCATACAAAAAGCTTCAATCATATTATAGGCAATCAAAAAACGGACACCATCATTGTGAAAGATTTTGATACAAAATTTCACGACTACTCGGTGATTTGGAATAAAGACAGTGTGACTATTTTACTAGATAATCAGGCTTATTATACTTTTAATAATAATGGCACCGGTAAGGATGCTTGGCCATTTGATGGACCTATGCATTTATTGTTAAATATTGCATTTGGAGGAAATTGGGGTGGCGCAAAGGGCGTCAACGATGCCATCCTCCCTGCAAAAATGGAGATTGATTATGTTAGGGTGTATCAGTTGAAGTAAAAAATAATGCACAATTATTTAGTTTCAAACCAAACTGGTTTATCTGTTACCCCATCGCCATTATAATTGATGCATAATTCTTCGTCCACTGCAATCGCTCGCTTAGTTTGGATTTGGATGGTCTTGTTTTCAAAATCCATATCATAGGTGCAATTGGCATCTACATGATGATTGTACATTGACACATAACCCAAAGCCAATGCTGCTTCTTGTTCACCAATCCCCCATTCAAAGATATAATCATGTAATAATGTGGTATCCACCATTTTTCGGTCTGCTTGATTTAAAACAATGACTGGTGCAATTTCTATAATTGTTCCAGCAGGAATAGCCTCTGTCGTAAAAACCCCTCTTCCTCGATGGGCGGTCTCCATAATGTATAAAATTGGCAATATCATGGCATAAAGTTAGCATATCCTAGTATGATTTCGTAAATTGCAGCCATGTCAGCAGAATTAGAAGACGAAATCATATTATCCGAAGTTTTTTTAGAGATTATCTCAAAAGAAGACATGTCGCTTTTAAAGGAATTTCTCGACGAGCAAAACATCAGTGATGTGGTGGAGCTTGTGAATGAATTTCCTGAAAAAGAAGGCTTGATTATAGATACCATGACTGTACACCGTGCGGTGAGTGTTTTTAAATTATTAGACATCAACCAACAAAAGGATATCATCAAAGAACTTCCTGCAAACAAAACTGCAAAGATCTTAAATGAATTACCTCCAGATGACCGAACTGATTTTTTTGAAGAATTACCTAAAGCAGCTATTCGTGATCTTATAAAATTATTGGACCCAGAGGAACGCAAAATTACTTTATCACTTTTAGGCTATCCTGATGATTCAGTGGGTCGTATGATGACGCCAGATTATGTCTATGTATATCCGCATTACACGGTGGCGCAGGTTTTGGACAATATCAGAAAATATGGCAAGAACTCCGAGACCATTGATGTGATTTACATCATTGATGAATTAGGTTGTTTGGTGGATGATATTAGAATCAGAGATTTATTATTAGCTAAACCAACCGATGTTATTACTGATATTATTGATGGCAGATATGTGGCATTGAACGTTTATGATGACCAAGAACATGCAAGTCAGGTATTTAAAATGAATAACAGGGTAGCTATTCCTGTGGTCGATGACAATGATGTTCTTTTGGGTATTGTCACCATTGATGATATTTTATGGGTGACCAATGAGGAGTTCAGTGAGGATATGCAAAAGATGGGAGGTACAGAAGCTTTGAACGAACCTTATTTAGACATGTCTATCTTTAATTTATTCAAAAAAAGAATTACCTGGTTGGTGGTACTATTTTTAGGTGAAATGTTCACTGCGACAGCAATGGGTTATTTTGAAAATGAATTAGCTAAAGTGATTGTATTAGCAACTTTTATTCCGTTGATATTATCAAGTGGAGGTAATACAGGTTCTCAAGCTTCTACTTTGATTATACAAGCCATGTCTATAGGTGAAATCACCATCGAAGATTGGTGGAAAATTTTAAAAAGAGAAATTCTAAGTGGCCTACTTTTAGGCGTTGTTTTAGGTATCATTGGTTTCTTTAGGGTTATGGCTTGGCATTATATTGCACCAGGCTTTTACGGAGAACACTGGATGTTAATTGCAATCACTATTGGATTTACATTAGTCGGTGTGGTGATTTGGGGGACCATCACTGGATCTATGCTGCCAATGGTTTTAAAAAGACTAGGAGCGGATCCTGCCGTTTCATCTGCTCCATTTGTGGCCACACTGGTAGATGTCACCGCGATACTTATTTATTTTGGTCTTGCATTTTTATTCTTGCAAGGAACCCTGCTTTAATAGTTGGCCATTCTTCCTTCAGCATACTCAATACAATAGAGTCACGTCTTGTGCCATCACTGGTTGGAAGATGATTACGTAAAACCCCTTCTATAGTGCAACCTATTTTTTGCATAGCTGCAATGCTTCTTTTATTTCTGTTGTCTGCACGAAACTCTACACGCTCAAATCCAATTGTTTCAAAAGCGAAAGTTAAAAGTAATAATTTACAGTGCTCATTCAACCCTGTTCCCCATGTACTTTCACTATACCAGGTATAACCCAATTGCGTGCTACTATGATTTAATTGTAGGTCATAAAATCTGGTACTACCTACAAACTTATTTTGAACTTTATCAAATACAATAAAAGGATAAGCTGTGTTTAAGCGTCTTGATTCAACAGCAGAAGTAATATATTGCTCAAATTCTTGTTCAGTTTTAATTGGGGTTAATGCAAATTTCCAAAGTGTTGGCTCCTCATTGACATAAGCAGATAAATGAACTATATCTTCCTGCACCAATGGACGCAATAACACCCTTTCATCTTCTAAAATAAGGTCTGCTGAGGTGTCAAAAATCAAATTGGTATGCATACATTAAATTATTAATGTTTATTTTTGTTTAAATTATTGAATAAAGTTCAAATTGTCAAAATATGTGTGGAATAGTAGGTTACATAGGTCATAGAGAAGCATACCCAATTGTATTGAAAGGATTAAAGCGTTTAGAATATCGTGGCTATGACAGTACAGGTGTAGCCATTATTCAAGAAGGCAATTTGCAAGTCCATAAAAAAAAGGGCAAGGTCGCTGAACTAGAAGAAGCAGTGGTTGGGAAAAATATGCATTCCAATATTTGTATTGGTCATACTCGTTGGGCCACACATGGTGAGCCGTCTGATCGCAATGCACATCCGCACTTGTCAAACAATGGCAGATTGGCCATGTTACACAATGGTATTATTGAGAACTACACCCAAATTAAAACAGAACTACTTTCTAAAGGCTACACTTTTAAAAGTGATACAGATACCGAAGTATTGTTGAATTTCATACAAGACATCCAAGACAATAACCATAGTAATTTAGAAGAAGCCTTGCGTATTGCATTAAAAAGAATCGTGGGTGCTTATTGTATTTTATTAATAGACCAGGAAGATCCTGAAACCATTATCGCAGCGCGTAAAGGAAGTCCACTAGTGATTGGTATTGGAAAGGATGAACACTTTTTAGCGAGTGACGCCTCTCCTATCATCGAATACACTAAGGAAGTGGTGTATGTAAATGATTATGAAATTGCGATTGTGAAAAAGGATGAATTGATTTTAAAAAATTTAGGCAACGAAAAACAAACACCATTTATTCAAAAACTAGACATGGAATTAGCGGCGATTGAAAAAGGCGGCTATGACCATTTTATGTTGAAAGAAATTTTTGAGCAGCCTGCCACAATTTTTGATTGTTTAAGAGGTAGACTATTACAAGAGGAGCAACAAATTGTGATGGCTGGTGTAGACAATCATTTAGAAGCATTGACAAAAGCCTCAAGAATCATGATTGTAGCATGTGGTACAAGTTGGCATGCAGGCTTGGTGGCAGAATATATGATTGAAGAATTATGCCGTATTCCTGTAGAAGTAGAATACGCATCGGAATTTAGATACCGTAACCCGGTGATTCATCCTGGTGATGTGATTATAGCCATCTCTCAAAGCGGTGAGACAGCTGATACCTTGGTTGCATTAGAAAGCGCGAAAGAAAAAGGTGCATTTATATTTGGTGTGGTGAATGCTGTGGGAAGTAGTATCGCAAGATTGAGTCATGCAGGTGCTTATACGCATGCAGGACCCGAAATTGGTGTGGCAAGTACGAAGGCTTTCACTGGACAATTGGCTGTGTTGACCATGATGGCTTTAAAAATTGCAAAAGCCAAAGGCAGCATTTCAGATGAACGCTATGAACACTTAATCAATGAACTCGCTTCTGTTCCAGAAAAAGTAAAAACAATCTTAGCAGATACTACAAAAATTGAAACGATTGCAAAACAATACAAAGACGCTAAAGATTTTTTATATTTAGGTAGAGGCTTTAATTTTCCAATTGCATTAGAAGGTGCCTTGAAATTAAAAGAGATTACTTATATCCATGCCGAAGGATATCCTGCAGCAGAAATGAAACACGGACCAATTGCTTTGGTGGATGAAAACTTACCTGTAGTTTTTGTAGCCACAAAAGATCTGTACTACGAAAAAGTCGTATCCAATATCCAAGAAATTAAAGCAAGAAAAGGACAAATTATTGCAGTCGCTACAGAAGGTGATACTGTTTTACCAACCATGTCGAACAATGTGATGTTTGTGCCTGATATCGACGAAGTGATTGCCCCATTATTAAGCGTCATTCCTTTACAATTATTGAGTTACTATGTAGGCGTTGCCAAAGGCATAGACGTTGATAAACCAAGAAACCTAGCCAAGTCCGTTACAGTAGAATAGCAGACAATGTTCTTTGATGCTTAAATAAAACGTTTAGGACGCATCCTGCTATACAAAATTTTGCTTTGCTTTAATAAGTTTTCAAAAACTTATTATTATATTTAGTCATGCAAAAATTTATTAAACTTTTCAAATACGCCACCCCATTCGTATTGTATAGCTTAGGCTATTTAAGTTTTACAAAATCTGGTTTGTATGCTTGGACGCCATTATTGTATGTATTTTTCATAGTGCCTTTAGTTGAATTATTCATAGCACCTGATCCCGTGAATTTAGATGCCGCCGAAGAACAATTGGCCAAAGCCAATAAATGGTATGATGTGGTATTATGGTGTACGGTGCCTTTTCAATATTTTTTATTGTATACTTTTTTAACGCATATTGGTTCTAGCCAATCTATTGCAGATACGGTGGGCAGTATCATTGGAATGGGTTTGTTATGTGGCACTTTTGGAATTAATGTCGCACATGAATTAGGACATAGGACCAATAAATTTGAACAATTTTTAGCAAAATCCTTATTGCTATCTAGCTTATACATGCACTTCTTTATCGAACACAATAAAGGACACCATAAACATGTAGCAACACCACATGATCCAAGTACTGCTAAATTCAAACAAACGGTGTATGCATTTTGGGTACAAACTTTTGTCGGCACTTATTTAAGTGCATGGCATATCGCCATCGAGGATGCAAAAAAGAAACAACGCTTCTTACCAGTCCTCTTCAATGAAATGATGTTGTTTCAATTGATTCAAATTGGACTAGTGCTGTTGATTTTTATCAACTTTGGCTTAATCATTGCAGCTTATTTTATACTAGCTGCTTTCATTGGTGCCATCTTACTTGAAACCGTGAACTATATTGAACATTATGGCTTGCAAAGAGAAAAAGGATCAACTGCATTATTTGAGAGAGTGCAGCCACATCATAGTTGGAATAGCAACCATATTATTGGAAGACTGATGTTATTTGAACTCAGTAGGCATAGCGACCATCATTATATGGCATCCCGCAAATACCAGGTTTTAAGAAATATGGATGAAGCACCACAAATGCCTACGGGTTATCCTGGCATGATCATCCTTTCTTTATTCCCGCCATTGTGGTTCAAAATCATGCACCAACAAATGCGTAAATACAGCCTTTTACCCAGTCAATAGGGCTCCAAATTTAAATGTCGTACCTTGCATGCTATTATGAGTACGAATTTTAAAGATTTAGGCCTAATTGAGCCTATCCTATTAGCCCTTTTCGAAGAAGGCTATACCACCCCAACGCCTATTCAAGCACAGTCCATCCCTATTATATTAGAGGGAAAAGACTTACTTGGTTGCGCCCAAACAGGTACAGGTAAAACTGCAGCCTTCACCCTTCCTATTATTCAGTTATTGTTACAACATAAACCTGCAGAGAAGCGTAAAAAAATTAGAACATTAATTGTGACCCCAACACGTGAGTTGGCCATTCAAATTGCCGAAAATTTTGAAGCATATGGTAGACATACGTCTTTAAATTGTACGGTAATTTTTGGTGGTGTTGGTCAGGGACCTCAAGTGACTGCGCTCAGAAATGGTGTAGATGTGGTGATTGCAAGCCCAGGTCGTTTATTGGATTTAATGAACCAAGGTCATCTTAGTTTAAGAGACGTAGAATTCTTTGTATTAGATGAAGCAGATCGTATGTTAGACATGGGATTTGTACATGATATCAAAAAACTTTTAGCAGTCTTACCTAAGAAAAGACAATCGTTATTCTTCTCGGCAACCATGCCTACTGAAATTGTGAACTTAGCAAATGTTATTTTAAATAAGCCAAGCTCAGTCACTGTTACACCGGTTTCATCTACAGTTGAAATCATTGATCAATCGGTGTATTTTGTAGATAAAGTGAATAAGAATTCCTTACTAATGGAATTATTGAAAGACCAAAATATCAAAAATGTGTTAGTCTTTACAAGAACAAAACACGGTGCAGATAAAGTGGTGAATCTATTAGTAAAAAACAATGTTTCTGCAGAAGCCATCCATGGTAATAAATCTCAAAATGCAAGACAAAGGGCATTGAGTAATTTCAAAGACCAATCTACAAGAGTATTGGTTGCCACAGATATTGCTGCAAGAGGTATTGACGTAGATGAATTAGCGCATGTGATTAATTTTGAGATTCCAAATATTCCAGAAACCTATGTACACAGAATTGGTAGAACAGGAAGAGCCGGCGCATCTGGTGCCGCTTATTCTTTCTGTGATTATGAGGAAAAGGTATTTTTAAAGGATATTGAAAAGCTCATTGGTAAGACCATCCCAGTGATCGAAAGCCATCCCTACCCAATGCAGCAGTTTCACGCCAATAAAACCTCAAAAGACGCTGGTTGGGGCAAGCCCAACAATGTAAGAGGCAGGGCCCCACGTGAGGGCGGACAAGGTGGTGGACCGAATGGAGGACAAAAAAGACGTTTTCCCAATTCAAAACCGACTAGGTAATCTTATCTTTGAGATAACACCTAAATCGTTTTGTTATGAAAAAAATGTTGATTGGCTTTTTGTTCCTTTCTACGCTTATCACGAATTCCCTAATTGCACAAGAGCGTCCTATTGTTAAAGCAGACCTTCTAAGTAGTGCAAAATTAATGGACCTGCAATTCACAGATCCAGAACTTGATTCCTTATTCAATGATGTAGTAGATAATTTGGCGAACTACAAAGCCATGCATGCATTGTCATTAAATAATAGTACCCCATTAAGTCTTTGGCATACCGCAATCCTTCCTGGTATGCAATTGAACAAAGTGCAAAAACCAATTATTTGGGATGCACCTACTGCAGTTGCGTTACCTGCTAATAAAAATGAGCTTGCTTTTTACTCGATTGAGCAACTGGCTTATTTAATTAAAAATAAAAAAATTAGTTCTGTTGATTTGACAAAATTCTTTATTGATAGAATCAAAAAATACGGCGATACTTTACAATGTGTGATTAGCCTTCAGGAAGACTTAGCAATGGCACAAGCAAAACAAGCAGATGCTGAAATTGCTGCTGGAAAATACAGAGGTCAATTACACGGTATTCCTTATGGCTTAAAAGATTTATTTGCTGTAAAAAATACCAAGACCACTTGGGGTGCTGCACCTTACCAAAATCAAATCATCCAAGAAGACGCATATGTATATGAAAAAATGAAAGCAGCTGGTGCTGTGTTAGTAGCTAAATTTACTTTAGGTGCACTCGCCATGGGAGACTATTGGTTTGGAGGTAGAACAAAGAACCCATGGAATTTAAATTATGGTTCTTCGGGATCATCTGCTGGTTCTACTTCTGCAACAGTTGCAGGCTTAGTTCCATTTGCAATAGGTACTGAAACTTGGGGAAGCATTGTCTCTCCTGCCACCACTTGCGGTGCAACGGGACTTAGACCAACATTTGGAAGTATTAGTCGCTCTGGCGCGATGGCATTGAGTTATAGTTTAGATAAAGTAGGACCTATTACTCGTTCTGCCAATGATGCAGCTATTGTCTTTAATTATTTACACGGCACAGATGGCAAAGACGGATCTGCAGTCAATATGCCCTTCAATTACGCACCAAAAACGAGTTTAAAAACATACAAAATAGCTTATGCAAAAAACTATTTTGATAAAATAAAAGATACGAACCGTTCAGAGTTTGAAGTGTTGAAGCAATTTAAAAAAATGGGTATTGAATTAATCCCTGTTAATTTTCCAGATAGTGGCGTGTATCAATTTAATATCATGGACATTGTTATTGGTGCAGAATGTGCTGCACAATTTGACGATATGACGCGTTCAGGATTAGATGATGCATTGACAAGACAAACAAAAAACGATTGGCCAAATTCATTTAGAACTTCAAGGTTTGTTCCTGCGGTAGAATACATCAATGCACAAAGACACAGAACAATTTTAATGCAAAAAGTCAATGAAATTGTATCACAATACGATGCTATTATTTGTCCATCTAGGGGCGGAGGCAATCAGTCTGCAATCACCAATTTAACGGGCCATCCTGTGGTTTGTGTGCCAACTGGATTAGATGCAAAATGGCAATTGCCTACTGGCATTAGTTTTGTTGGAAAATTATTTGATGAGGGCACCATTTTAAATATTGCAAATCAATATCAAAAAGCAACTGGTTGGGATGAAATGCATCCTACAATGTTTAATAAATAGTAGATCCTATGAATGAGATTAAGAAAGTAGCTATTGAAAAACTTGGGTACGGATTTATTAAAGACTTACCAAAAGGCAAGGACGAATACTATTTACGCAATCAACAAAATAGAAGCGGCATACAATATCGCTCATTAACAGCTTTAGAGATTGAAATTTTAGTACGCAATGGCAATTCAAGTGACGATTGGTCAAAATTATTGGTATCCAATGCTTTTAATCCAGAATTGGTTAAAAACTGTTCTTTTTTTGGATTGATTCGTATTGGTAATTTAGAAACAACCTGTCTTTGCTTTAGTGATTTAACAGTGCCTGTTGGTTTATACAATTCTACCATCATAAGCTCAGATTTTGGGAACAATGTAGCGATTCATAGTGTCAACTACTTATCTCATTATATTATAGGAGACGAAGTGATTATCAATAATGTCAATGAATTGGTGACAACCAACCATGCAAAATTTGGTAATGGGATTCTAAAAAAAGGAGAAACAGAGTCAGTAAGAATTTGGTTAGAGTTGTGTAACGAAAATACAGGCAGAAAAGTCCTTCCGTTCAATGGCATGACCACTGCAGATGCCTACTTATGGACCAGAAATAGACATGATAAAGTACTACAGGATAAATTTATTGAGCTAACAGAAAAACAATTTGATGACAAGCGTGGCTATTATGGAAAAATTGGAGATAGGTCTGTCATCAAAAATTGTCGTATCATTAAAGACACTTGGATTGGCACAGATGCTTATTTAAAAGGTGCTAATAAAATAAAAAATGTCACTATTAATTCTAATGAAGTTGCCAAGACACAGATTGGAGAAGGATCTGAATTAGTGAATGGTATTGTGGGATTTGGCTGTAAAATATTTTATGGCATTAAAGCGGTTCGTTTTATCATGTCAGATTATTCACAATTAAAATATGGCGCAAGATTGATTAACTCCTTTTTAGGACAAAATGCTACCATCTCTTGTTGTGAAGTGTTGAACTCTTTAATCTATCCAGCACACGAACAGCACCATAACAATTCCTTTCTATGTGCAGCGTTATTGATGGGACAAAGTAATATTGCTGCTGGTGCCACACTAGGATCCAACCACAATAGCCGTGGGGCAGATGGCGAAGTGATAATGGGAAGAGGATTCTGGCCAGGCCTTTGTGTGAGCATTAAACACAATTCTATTTTCCCAAGCTTTACTATTTTAAATAAAGGAGACTACCATCATGAATTGAATATTCCAATTCCGTTCTCACTCATAAGCAATGACACTTTCAAAGATGAATTGGTGGTGATGCCTGGCTACTGGTTTTTGTATAATTTTTATGCACTAGCAAGAAATGCTTGGAAATACCAAGACAGGGATAAAAGAAAAAATATAGACCAATATTTTGAATACGATTATTTGGCACCAGACAGTGTCAATGAAATAATTAAAGGCAGAGAGGTCATCGCAATCGCCGTAGCAAAAGCACAATTGTTAAAAGAAAAAAAATCAACCAGCATTACAGCCGATCAATTAATGCAATTGGGTTGCAAGCTATTGACTACAAAAACTAAAAAAGAAATTGACCAATTAGATGTATTTGTGGAAGGATTTGAAAATAGCAAACGTAAAACTAGGCTCATCAAATGTTATGATGCATTTGCCATGTTTGAAAAAATGATTTTCATGTATGGTATGGATCAATTGGTCATCAAACTTACTCAAAATGGATTAAAGGGTTTATCTACTAAACTTAAAGCCATCAAGACAAGTGGCGCAGCCACTGAATGGAGCAATATTGGTGGACAGCTGATTCCTACTAAATCTGTTCAGTCAATGCTTCAACAAATTAAATCAGATAAATTGAATTCTTGGGATGAAGTGCACCAGTTTTATCAAACTCAAACAGATAAGTACTTAGCAAAAAAGAATTTGCACGCTTTGTACTGTTTAGAGATGATTGAAGAGACATCCATAAGTGGTCTTAGTAATAAAAAAATGAATGAATGGCTAGATCGTTATCAAGCAATTAAAGAAGAGATTACACAAAAAATAAAAAGCTCAAGAGAAAAGGATTATACGAATCCATTTAGGAAAATGGTCTACGAAAACCAAGCCGAGATGGATGCGATTGTGGGCGATTTAAATGACAATAGTTTTATCATTGAGCAAGTTGAGGCGCAAAAGCAATTCAATCAATTCATCCTTGAATTGAAACAAGCCTTAAAGGCCAAATAAATTAAGTCCTATCCCTAATTGCCATTGTGTTGTTTTCCACTTAGCTTGATCTTGTAATTCACTGATGTCTTGTAAGCCAACCACATACCTTCCGTATACAAATAAGCCACCAAGATTGACTTTAGCTCCCCCTACAAATGCAAACTCCCCATTTTTAAATGCTAATTGTGCATTTTCGATGCCATCTTTTTTTTGATCTAATAAAATACCATATTGAGGACCCGCTTGTAATAATAGCATAGGAAAAGGCTTTACCTGAACCAATAATGGTATGATCAAATAATTCAAATGGTAGGTCTCTGGTTTTAATGCGTTATTGCCTATTAAAGCAACAATGGAAGGATTGGTAGATAATTTAGTTTGAGAAAGTAAAATTTCTGGCACCAAACTTATTTTACTAGTTATTCCAATTTGAGCAGTGATGCCTCCATGATAGGATGCAGCGTGTCTATCTACAGCCACTGAATTCACACTTGTTAAATTTTGACCCACTTTAATACCAATACCCATTTTTTCTTGCGCACCGGCACAAAGTCCAATAGGTAATAAGGCGAATAGGATAAACTTTTTCATAAGAAATTATTTAATAGTAGAATATAAAGCTATAACGTACAATTATAACAATTGTTACATGTTAACTTATTTGTGTTGTAAAATTATACTAATTCTAATAAAGTAATTTCTGGCATAATCCCTACTCTACCTGGATAGCCTAAAAATCCAAACCCTCTGTTTACATACAATTGTTGCGCGCCTTGCTGGTACAATCCGGCCCATTGTTTGTAGACCCATTGAACTGGACTCCATTTAAAATAAGGGTTTTCCAATCCAAATTGCATACCATGTGTGTGACCAGATAACATGAGGTCTACTTGAGGAAATTCAGGAATCACTTGAGCCTCCCAATGACTTGGGTCATGACTCAACAAAATAATCACCTCCTTAGGATCAATGCCCTCCATGGCTTTACTCAATTGTCCATATTTTGGAAATCTCGCTTTGGCACCCCAGTTTTCAATACCTACTAATTTTATTTGTGCCCCATCTTTTTCAATCTTCACATGTTCATTCATTAGTAACTTCCAGCCCATGGAAGCATGCACTGCTTTCAATGCTTCTAAATTTGCTGCTTTCGCATCTTGCGAAGGCCATTGCACATAATCCCCATAATCGTGGTTCCCTAAAGAACTATATACGCCTTTTGGTGCAGTCAATTGACCAAATAGGGCTTTCCAATCCTGCATTTCATCTGCCTTATCGTTCACTAAATCACCAGTAAAAAGAATTAATTCTGCACCTTGTTTTTTTATTAAATCAATTCCTTTTTGGACTGCTTCTTTTTCTTTTAAACTACCACTATGGATATCACTTAAATGGATGATTTTAAAACCCTTGAATGCGGCAGGCAAATTTTTAATAGCCACTTTTTTATGCACCAATTGGTATTTGTATTTGTTACCAAAACCATATAACAACGAAAAAAATAAGGAGGAAGCAACACCGACTCCAAGCCAATTTAAAAATGCCGATCTTGGAATTCCCTGCTCTGTATTCATGAATTTAGCACCCGCTGAGGATGCCACCTGACCCACTGTCCAAAAAGCCCCTCTCCTTACATCATCTACTAAAAAAAATAACACCAAGGTCATTTGGGCAATCACCCAGCCAATCCCGATAGAAAAAATATATTGTCTAAAATAAGGGTTTACAATAAAAGGGAATAGCAAAAAAGACCCCAAACTGGCTATACATAGAAACCAATATCCAAAGCTTACAGCTGTTTTTACACCTGCGCTTGCTCCATTCAGCATGATTTTTAACACATGAAAGATGTAAAAATCAATCAAAATCAAGAAAGTTAGGAGGATGAATACAAAAACAGGGTTCTTCATAGGTAAGATTAAGGTGTAAAATTAAGCCTAATTGTTACTATTTATGCCGTATTTTTGGACCAAATTAAGGAGGCTTTTTATATGGCAAGAATTATTGGAATAGCAAATCAAAAGGGAGGCGTGGGTAAAACCACTTCGGCCATCAATATAGCGGCAAGTTTGGCTGTTTTAGAATACAGAACATTGTTAATTGATGCTGATCCTCAAGCAAATAGCACCACTGGTGTTGGTTTTGACTTACACAATATCACCACCAGCCTGTACGATGCAATGATCAATGGTACCTCGCTTTCGGATGTAGTTTTAAAAACAGAAATTCCCCATTTGGACCTTGTCCCCTCTCATATTGACTTAGTAGGTGCAGAAATTGAATTGGTGAACTTTCCTAACAGAGAAAACGTTTTAAAAAATTTAATCGCCGCCATTGACGATCAGTATGATTTTATCATCATTGACTGTCTACCTTCATTAGGATTGATCACCGTGAATGCATTGGTCGCAGCTAATAGTGTAATTGTGCCAGTTCAATGTGAGTTTTTTGCATTAGAGGGTTTAGGAAAATTATTGAACACCATTAAAATTGTTCAAAGCCGATTGAATCCAGATTTACAAATAGAAGGTATTTTAATGACCATGTATGATGGTCGACTTAGATTAAGTAACCAAGTTGTGAGTGAAGTTCGTAAACATTTTGACGAAATGGTATTCTCTACCATCATTCATCGTAATACAAGATTGAGCGAAGCACCTAGTGTGGGCAAGCCAGTGATTTTATATGACGCAGATAGCAAGGGCACAGTGAACTATTTAAATTTGGCCAAAGAAATTTTACAGAAAAATGGAATGACTAAAATGAGTCAAGCCGAGCGAATAATAGATTAGTACAATGAGTAAAAGCACACCCAACAAAGATTTAATTGGTAAAGGACTCCGCACTTTATTGCAAAATATGGATGCAGAGTTTAAAAATCCTTCAGGAAAGGTTCAACCCGCTGCAATCGAAAAAGCGGTAGCCATCAATCGAATTGCATTGTCAAATATCATTGTCAATCCAAAGAACCCCCGAAAAGATTTTGACGAAAAGGCATTACAAGAATTAGCTCAGTCTTTGAAAATGCATGACTTAATACAGCCCATTACAGTCGCGAAATTAACCAATGGCAAGTTTCAATTGATTGCAGGAGAAAGAAGATTACGTGCTGCAAAAATTGCTGGATTAAATGACATACCTGCTTATATCAGATTAGGGAACGATAAAGAACTATTAGAACTCGCCTTATTAGAGAACTTACAAAGAGTCGACCTAAACGAGATCGAAGTGGCGTTAAGCTACCAAAGAATGATGGATGAACTCAACTATACGCAAGAACAAGTCGCTGAACGTATGGGCAAAGATCGATCTACCGTGTCCAACTATATTCGTTTATTAGAATTACCACCTGCAATTCAAGCGGCACTTAGAAACGGAAGCTTGAGTGTAAGTTTAGCAAAATTATTGATTGGAAAAGAAGTAGATAAACAACTTTTCTTGTTAAAAGAAATCATGGATAAAGGATTAACAGTGCGACAAACAGAAGCACTGATTAAAAATTTAAACCCAGCTGCTGGATCAAAAACAACAAGTCATGCTGGTCCACAAAATCAGCTATCACCAGTTTATCAAAGATTGGAAAATAAATTGAAGGACCATTTTGGGACTCAAGTACAATTACAGCATCAAAAAAATGGATCGGGCAAAATCACTATTAGTTACAATGATTTAAATGCTTTGAACAAGATCCTTGACGCAATGCAAGTAAGTATTAGCTAGATGAAAAGCTTATTCACCATATTGTTTTTGTTGTGTTTGCAACAAACCTTGTGGGCGCAAGATAGCACAGTCAACTATGTGCATCATTCTCCAAAAAAAGCAACCAACAGGTCTGCCATTTTACCAGGACTTGGTCAAGCTTATAACAAACAATATTGGAAAATTCCTTTAGTATACGGCGTCCTCTCTGTGCCTGTTGTCACCTACTTTTATAATAACGATTTGTATGCGAAAACAAAATTTGCTTATGAAGCAAGGATTCAGGAAGCAAATGGAAACAATTCCAATGTGAGCAAGATAGATCCTTCTTTAATAAAATTAAGTGCAGGGTCGCTGCAGAGTTACCGCAATATATTTAGAAAAAACAGAGACGTATCTATTATGTGGTTTATCATAGCTTGGGGGATCAATGTGGTAGACGCTTCTGTATCAGGCCACTTAAAAGAATTTGATGTGAGCAATAATTTAAGTGTAAAGCTGGCGCCAATGAAATCAGATGTATACCAACAAGCTGGTTTGTCTTTACAATTCAACTGGAAATACGCAAAATAAAGTCACTTTTATCTTATCAAAAAAACTGTTACTATAATTTCTTTAACTTTGACCACGCAAAACATCCCATATGATACCTCACTATTTACAAGATTTATTCAAAGCACAAACATACGATCTTAATAATTTTTTCTTAATCGCAGGCCCTTGTGTGGTAGAAGATGAGGCATTGGTGATGGAGATTGGAGAAAAAGTGTCTACCATCTGTAAGAACTTAGGTATCCCCTATGTATTTAAAGCAAGCTACCGAAAAGCAAATCGAACGAGTGCCAATTCTTTTACGGGCATTGGGGATGATACAGGAATGGAATTGATCAAAAAAGTTGGTGCAACTTACAATGTACCTACTACATCTGATATTCATGCACACGAAGAAGCTGCGATTGCTGCACAGTTCATTGATATTTTACAAATCCCTGCTTTTCTTTGTCGCCAAACCGATTTATTGGTGGCAGCCGCTCAGACAAGTAAAATTGTCAACGTTAAAAAAGGACAATTTTTAAGTGGCGCTTCTATGAAGTTTGCTGTCGATAAAATTAAATTAGCTGGCAACGACAAAGTCATGTTAACCGAAAGAGGCAATACATTTGGCTACCAAGACTTGGTGGTAGATTATAGGAATATCCCTGCTATGGCCGAAAATAATGTACCTGTGATTATGGATTGTACGCATTCATTGCAACAACCCAATCAAACATCTGGCATCACAGGAGGTAATCCAAGTTTAATTGAAACCATCGCAAAAGCAGCAATTGCAACAGGAGCGGATGGATTATTTATTGAAACACATCCTAACCCAGCCAATGCAAAGAGCGATGGCGCGAATATGTTAAGACTGGAATTGTTGGAACCTTTGTTAGAGAAATTAGTGCGCTTACGAAAAGCCGTTTTGTAAAGACTATAATGGAAGCTTATAAGTACCTAGTACTTTAAAGGATTGCGCTTGCCTAAAAGGATATAGTGCTTCATGCTTCTCCAGAACGCCAATACCATGTAAATGATCACTGGTGATCCAAAGGTTAAAAAGGAGATATAAATAAACCACATCCTTATTTTAGAACTAGCAATACCCAATCGCTCTCCTATGGCAGAGCAAACACCAAAAGCGTGTAATTCTAAAAAATCTCTGAGTTTTTGCATTTTGAATTGTTTAAAGCTACACCCAAATCTAGCAAAAAAAGTGGACATAAAGTGCATTTTTTGATTGCGCCGAGGGTCATTTTCGCTTACCTTTGCATCAGCTTTAACACCTAAAATTGACAACTATGGCTTTTGATATCGAAATGATCAAAAAATTGTATGCTGAAATGCCAGCAAAAGTAGACGCAGCTCGTAATATGTTGGGCCGTCCTTTAACATTATCAGAGAAAATTTTATTTTCCCATTTACATAGTGATCAAAAAATAGCAAGCTTCGAAAGAGGTGGTTCATATGTTGATTTTGCACCAGACCGTGTAGCCATGCAAGATGCCACAGCGCAAATGGCTTTGTTACAATTTATGCAAGCAGGTCGCCCAAAAGTGGCAGTACCAAGTACAGTACATTGTGACCACTTGATCTCTGCGAAAGTAGAAGCAAAACAAGATTTACAAGTAGCGACAACAGAAAGTAAAGAAGTCTATGATTTCTTGGCTTCTGTGTCTAATAAATATGGTTTAGGTTTTTGGAAACCAGGTGCAGGTATCATTCACCAAGTGGTTTTAGAAAATTATGCGTTCCCAGGTGGTTTAATGATTGGTACCGATTCACATACTGTAAATGCTGGTGGATTAGGTATGTTAGCCATTGGTGTAGGTGGTGCAGATGCTTGTGATGTGATGGCAGGATTGGCATGGGAATTAAAATGGCCAAAATTAATTGGTATCAAATTAACTGGAAAGTTAAATGGATGGACTGCTCCTAAAGATGTGATTTTAAAAGTAGCTGGTATCTTAACTGTTAAAGGTGGTACCGGTGCGATTGTGGAATATTTTGGTGAAGGTGCTACAAGCATGAGCTGTACTGGTAAAGGAACCATTTGTAATATGGGTGCCGAGATTGGTGCAACCACTTCTACATTTGGTTACGATGCTAGTATGAGCCGTTATTTAAGTTCTACAGGACGTGCAGATGTTGCTGCCTTAGCTGATACTGTTGCTGCGCATTTAACTGCAGACCCAGAAGTATACGCAGATCCATCCAAGTATTTTGACGAAGTGATTGAAATAGATTTAAATACTTTAGAGCCACATTTGAACGGACCATTCACACCAGATTTAGCTACACCAATTTCTAAGATGAAAGAAGCTGCAGCTGCAAACGGATGGCCAACAAAAATTGAAGTAGGATTAATTGGAAGTTGTACGAACTCATCTTACGAAGATATTAGTCGTGCAGTAAGTTTAGCCAAGCAGGTTTCAGAAAAAGGTTTAACAATGAAGTCTGAATACCTCATCACACCAGGGTCTGAGCAAGTAAGATACACCATTGAAAGAGATGGTTTCTTAGATGTGTTCAGTCAAATTGGTGCAAAAGTATTTGCCAATGCGTGTGGACCATGTATTGGAATGTGGGAGCGTGTAGGTGCAGAGAAAAAAGAAAAAAATACGATCGTGCATTCATTCAACAGAAACTTTGCAAAGCGTGCGGATGGTAATCCAAACACTTATGCATTTGTAGGTTCTCCAGAATTGATTACAGCCTTGGCCATTGCAGGAGATTTAAATTTTAATCCATTAACAGATACCTTAACCAATGATAAAGGCGAACAAGTAAAATTAGACGCCCCAACAGGTGATGAATTACCATTAAGAGGATTCGCAGTGGAAGATGCAGGATTCCAAGCACCAGCAGAAGATGGTTCAAAAGTAGTTGTAGCGGTAGATCCAACATCTAAGCGTTTACAATTATTGGATCCTTTTGCAGCGTGGGAAGGCACCGATTTAAAATCATTAAAATTATTGATTAAAGCAAAAGGAAAATGTACCACCGACCATATCTCTATGGCAGGTCCTTGGTTAAAGTTCCGTGGCCACTTAGACAATATCTCAAATAATTTATTGATTGGTGCTGTGAACTTTTTCAATGAAAAAACAGATAATGTTAAAAGTCAATTGAATGGCAATTATGATACAGTTCCTAATACACAAAGAGCTTATAAAGCTGCAGGTATTGGAACAATTGTAGTAGGTGATGAAAACTACGGAGAAGGTAGCTCTCGTGAGCATGCTGCCATGGAACCAAGACATTTAGGTGTACGCGTGGTGTTGACAAAATCTTTTGCACGTATCCACGAAACAAACTTGAAAAAGCAAGGTATGTTGGCATTGACTTTCGCAGACAAAGCAGACTATGATAAAATTCAGGAAGATGATAGCATAGATGTAGTTGGTTTAACCAATTTTGCGCCTGGCACACCATTGACTTTAGTGTTAACACACAAAGATGGCAGTACCGATAGCATTCATGCCAACCATACTTATAACCAACAACAAATTGAGTGGTTTAAAGCTGGTGGTGCATTGAATATCATCAGAAAGCAAGTAGCTGGATAGATTATTTATTTAAAATCTATGATCAATACTGCACTAGTCTCTTTTGGAATGAGTGGAAAAGTTTTCCATGCTCCTTTCATAGCAAGCAATCCCAACTTTCATTTAGTTGGAAGCTGGGAACGCTCCAATAAAAATATTGAAGCCGCCTACCCTGGTACAAAATCCTTTGCTAGTTACGAGACATTACTTGCTGATGCATCTATAGATTTAGTCGTTGTAAATAGCCCTAATGATACCCATTTTGTTTATGCAAAAAGTGCACTACTTGCTGGCAAACATGTCATAGTAGAAAAAGCATTTACAGTAACTGCTAAAGAAGCAGAGGAATTGGATGCGCTGGCTACAAGTAAAGGATTGAAATTAGCAGTCTACCAAAACAGGCGCTTTGATGCAGACTTTCTTACCATCCAAAAATTAATGCAAGAAGATGAAATTGGCATTTTACAAGATGTACAAATTTCTTTTGAAAGATATAGAACCACATTGAGTCCTAAAAAACATAAAGAATCAGTCACTCCAGGCGCGGGTTTATTGTATGATTTGGGACCTCATTTAGTTGATCAAGCCATTTTACTATCAGGTATGCCATTGGCTGTATTTGCAGATATTAGAATCACCAGAAAAGTATCCATCATCGACGATTATTTTACATTGATCTTATATTACCCTTCTCACCGTATTACTTTAACAAGTGGTATGTTGTTTATGACAGAAAGTCCAGGTTATAAAATATATGGTACCAAAGGGTGCTTTATTAAAAACAGATCAGATATTCAAGAAGCAGATTTAATTGCTGGCAAAAAACCAAATAGTCCAAATTGGGGTGCCGAAGCCACTGAAGACTATGGTACTTTATATACTGATATGAATGGCATTATTACGAATAAAGTGGTTCCAAGTATACCAGGCAATTACGGCATCTTTTATGAAAAAATGGCCAATGCCATTTTAAATAACGCTCCAGTTCCAACCTCCGCTAAAGAAGGCACCAATATCATTCGCGTATTAGAAGCTGCAAGAAATAGCGCATTTAATAAAAGAGTTGTAGGAGTTTAATATGGCACATCCCTATTTAAAGGAAATTAAAAGTATCTATGCTGCTAATGCGGATGCTACTAATGCAAAAGGTGCAAAAGCGTATTTATTGAACCAGTTTGAGTTCTATGGAATTAAAACGCCACTTAGACGAAAAATTTGCAAAGAATTTTACAAATCACATCCCATTAAAGATCATAATGAACTATGTACTTTAATTAAAGCTTGTTTTGCTGAACCACAAAGAGAAATCCATTATTTTGCCATTGAACTTTTAGGGCACCATCATAAATTATGGTCTAAAAAAACAATCCCACTCATTGAATGGATGATTACCCATCAAAGTTGGTGGGATTCAGTGGACTCTACTAATTCATTTGTCATTAGTAAATTTTTTATGCAGTATCCGGATACAATTGATTTGACAACTGCAAAATGGAATCGCTCTACCAATAAATGGCTACAAAGAATGAGTCTTTTATTTCAATTGACCTATAAGAAAAAGACGAATACGACCCTTCTAACCCAATACATTGAAAATTGTCAATTAGAAGAGGAATTTTTTATTCGTAAAGCGATTGGCTGGGCTTTACGAGCCTATGCATGTACTGATGCTAAATGGGTTATTCAATTTGTAAAAACACATCCTCAACTTTCTAATTTATCTAAGCGCGAAGCATTGAAGCATCAATAATGCTTAAGTATATAACATATTCTATTTGTTGTATAATGATACAATTAAAATGCTCTAATAGCTCTAACTCTAATTGAATTATTGCCATATTTTGCAGCAAAATTGCCCGAATCTATCGTTAAATAATTAACCCAAATTTGTTTGTTATTAGATGGATTTTCATTTGAACTCCAATAAATTTTGAATTGATCTACTGAATTAAGAAATGTACTCATAATGTATTGTTTATTCAAAATAATTAATTTCAATTCGGCAGTAGATGGTAAATACCAATCACCAAAACCTCCGCCCTTATAGTTAGCAGCTAAGAGCGCTGCATAAGTTCCTGATCCTTGACTATTGATGATACGTTCAGTATTCAGCATACCGGCATTAATACCATCTCGAAAAGCATTTGTAGTTGTACAACAATTAGAACTAGTAAATGCAGAGGCATTCACCCCAATACTTTGATCCTCAGTAGATATAATTAACCCATGTTTACCATTATCATACACATAAAATACAATACCACCTCCATAATTTTCTCCTAAATAATGTGTACCTGTTATTGTTGAAATATTTGTCCATGTAAAAGTACCTGCATCGGAAGTTGTTAATACCTGTCCGATTGAACCGGCTGTACTTAAGCCTGTTCCACCATGCGCTATATCAATTGTAGTAGCACTCCATACCCCAGATGTAATTGTTCCAACTGAATTCAAAGCTGTCAAGCTTGTTAAAGAATTATTACTAGTAGCAGTAATATTTCCTGCAGTGATTGCTGTATTGGCAACATTTGCACTGTTAGCATATGTTGCAGTTGCAGCATTACCTGTTGTGTTTTGATTTAGCGTAGGAAAATTAGTTAGGCCCTCTGCACTTCCAGTAATATTTAGTTTAGTAATTAAAGCAGAATCAGTGTAAGCTTTTTTGGTGTACTTTATAGTATCAACTATGTTTAATTTTGATTGTAAAGAAAGGTCAATATATTTTTGTTGTGAATAAGTAACTGCATCAACAAATGTTTGTTTTGCATAGATACTTGTATCAAAAACATTCATTTTTTTGAGTAATGCAGAATCGGTAAAAGTTTGTTTAGTGTATTTTAAAGAATCTGACGCGCCTAATAAACTATTTATTTGTTTTTTTAAATAATTACTATCTAAGTTGTAAAACAATTTAGCATAAGGAGCTAACATAGCAGCAGTGTCCTTGGTCGCTAATTTAGTATTGACGGTAGACGATAAAGCTTGTAAGGCTTGAGCCCTGGCATAGGGGTTTAACATTTTAGAAGTATCCGTAGCATCTAATTTTTCATCTATTTTAGCAGAACTAGCCGAGTACAAAGCAAAAGGCACTGTACCAAAAATAGTGGTACCGATATCTACCCATTCTTTGGAATAGTCCCATCCTGCTCCTACGCTAATGGGTGTAATTGCTATTTTTAAATTTAAATAGAAAGGGCCATTAGCCCAATCGATCGTGCTTAAGCTTTTAACAGTACCTCCTACTCTTAAGCCGTTTCCAACAATAATGCTAAAAATACCAAAAGCATCGGTATTGGTTTGATGCTCTTCCGTTAAAACTTTGGTACCATTAGGTGAAGATTGGATTATACTTGATTGAATATATATTTTTCTGTCTTTAGCAGGATTTGTATTATTATCTCTTGCTATCGCTTGGAAAAAAATACCAGATTGTGAAATCGAATGGACTGAAATAAAAAATAGAAAGATGAAAAAAAATGATTTTTTGTATAATTTAATTTTAAACATAAAATCATTTTTTTTCATTTAAAAACTACTTCTTTACAATGGTTGTAGTTGGCGTATATAAACCACTTGTTAATAGATTAATAAGTCCATCTACAAATGTATGTTTAATGGTCACTTGGTAATTCTTTGCATCCCCAGCCATCTTAGTTGGATTGGCTGTTTTAATAGGCGCTAATCCAGCAACTAAGTAATGGTTTTTCTCTACTACTGTAGCGCCGGTCTCAGAACCAGTACCAACTGCATAAGAAACAGTATAGCATGAAGCCATACTTAAGCATAAAAATGACAATAAAGAAAATGTTACAAATTTATTTTTCATACAATTTAATTTGCGCCTACTCTAAATACAGTTTTCGGCTTCCCTGTGTATAATTTTATTAAATTAAAAATACAGCTATAAAAACAGGTATTCATTAAACTAGTTTAATACTTTCTAAAATCTTAAAGTAGTTTAATGATATAATATAAATTACAAATTTGATTAGAAAATTTTCTAAGAATATGAAATTGAAAAAAATGTAAATAATAAACGAAACGTGCATTTATTTATAAACTTCATACAATTCAATCAAATTAGTCGTCTTAGTTTTATTGAAAATAGATTTCTTGATAGTTGAAACCGTATTGCATTTTATATTTAATAACTCGGCAATTTTGTTAGTGCAATTTCCTGTCAATAATAAATTACAAACTTCGATTTCTCTTTTAGATAATTTTACAGTATTTGAATCCATAGCAATTTTCATTATTGGTTTAAATTCATTACCTGTGTAACGGTTGGCATGATGACAATACGGATACGGCGATTGTTTAAGCGGCCTGCCTTGGTTTTGTTATCATCTATTGGCACATATTGACTTCGTCCTGCAGCAATAATGCGCTTAGGATTGATCTTGTATTTAGTTTGTAAAATACGAGCAACTGCAGTAGCACGGTTTACACTAAGGCTCCAGTTATCATTAGATGCACTTTTCTTAAAGGCTTTGTTATCGGTATGACCTTCAATCATAAATGTTAAATCGGGTTGGGCTTGTAATAAACTAGCAATGGTAGCCAATATTTGCTTCGATTTTTTTGTAAGTGTGTAACTACTGCTATTAAATAAAATCTTATCTATAATATCAACAAATACATAGCCCTTATTTAAACGAACATCGGCATCTGCTGCTGTGTATTTTTTCATATCTGCCTTAAAACCATCTAACCAAACATTATTTCCACCATTGTTGCCATTGGTTGTTTTAATACCCGCTAGTTCGGACTTACTAAGTAGTGATAACCCTAACATTTGATTTAAAAACACATCGCCTTCCGTGATCACAGGTGGTTTAGAGGCAATTGCACGATAATAATTAACACTGTCCTGTAAGCTATTTAAATTGCTCTTTAAAAAAATTAAGCTACCTGTAAGATTAGCTACTGTATCAGACAACTTATTTTTTAAAGTATCGTATTTGCTATTTAGTAAAGTATTGGCGTCCAAGGCCTCACTTAATTTACCCGGAGGTATGCAAGAAGCAAGGGAGAGGATGGATACGATTGTTATAATTTGTTTTCTCATAAATAATTTTAGAAAGATCTAATTGGCCTAACTGCAGTACCTGAGTATGATTTACCTGCCTCATTAGGATTAATTGCAGAAACTTGTTGAATCCAAGCTAAATTTGCATAGGTACTACCATCACTTTGATTAGTAGCTTCTGAGGAAGACCAGTACCAGGAAGCATTAAAACTGCCAATGATTGATTTTTGAGCAATTAATTCTTTTAATTCAAAATAAGATGGGAGATACCAATCTGAATAACCGTTTGCAACATAATTACGTGCAATTTTTGCTGCGTAAGTACCACTACCTTGTGATGAAATAATTTTTGTTGTATTATCTAAACCTGACCCTATACTTTGAGCTGTAGCCCTTGTAATGTTTGTATTATTTGACCAAGGGGCATTACCTGAAGACTGATCACTCGTTGCTGCAATCAAACCATGTTGAACATTAACATCATATCCTGCATCACCTGATTTTAAAATATAAAATATTTTTCCTCCACCATAAGAATCGCCAACTGCCTTAGGAGGAGTGGAGGTGGTAAAATTTACCACAGAGCCATAGCTAGTCCCTGCCTTATTTATAACAAATGATTTAGCAAAGTAGGTTGTTAGGCCACTCAAACCTGTAATTGTAACAGTATATGTTCCTGCAGCAACATTTGACTGAATAGTGGTACTAGAATAGGTGCCAAAATATGAATCCGTACTATATATTACACCAATACTAGTATTTTTTACATTAGTAGGACTTATAACTCCACCTAATATGGCGGTAGTAGAGCCAATTGTTCCACTAGTTGTAGTTAATCCAATTGTGTTATATAATTTACCATAGATATCTCTTCCTGTACCAAAATTTGCACCACCTTCGGTACTAATAATTGAATTGACATTAGAAGTGGCAACCGATTTACCATAGGCATCCACTGCACAATTATAAATTGCAGTAACAGAAGATATATTGGAACAAGTGCCGTTTGAAACCTGAACTTGATAAACTCCACTAGTACTAGGAGTATAAGTATTACTTGTTGCACCTGAAATAGCCTGGTTATCTTTAATCCATTGATAAGAACTTAAACCTGTAGCCGTGGTAAGCGTAGTTTTATAAATGCACCCGTCTCCTGCAATTGTTATACTTGGGGTAATTGGCGAAACAGACACTGTAATTGTATTTGACGTGATTAATGCAGATGAAGAAGCCCCGAAAAAAGCAGCTTTTGAATTAAAATTTTGCACCACTTCATTTGTTGATAATGCTCTATTATAGCTATTAAAAATGCTGATATTACCTTCCCATGCTAAATTATAATTTGTAACATGTGCATTATTTCCTTCTCCACCAATAAAAAGTGCTGAAGCACTATATGATTTAGGATCTTTATAAATAGCTGCCCCTTTGAAAACACCATCTATATATAAGCTCGCAATAGTAGCCGCCTCATTAACTACTACAGTAAAGTAATGCCAATTGTTATCATTAATAGAAGCAGTTGTAGTCGTAACGTCATTCCCATTTAACTTAAAGGGGTTAGCTGCAGCATCATAAATGTTCCAATAAATTTTATTGGCAGCAATAAATAAATCGGGACCTCCAGAAAGAGGACCAGTTCCACTTGCACCTGCATTAAATAACATGGTGCCAGTATTGTAATTAGTCAAGTTGGATGTTTTAGCCCAAACATTAAATGTC
>Ga0214921_10000788_pt1 | contig 56584 bp, 56 predicted proteins | sample LL1505_MetaG_FD_177992 | JGI IMG/M metagenome (GOLD analysis project Ga0214921, IMG submission 177992) | Freshwater microbial communities from Lake Lanier, Atlanta, Georgia, United States - LL-1505 | ecosystem: Environmental > Aquatic > Freshwater > Lake | place: USA: Georgia | collected... | reverse complement strand
CTAGTTCTTCCTATAGAGCCGTCGTAGACTACGACGTTGATAGGACGGGTGTGGAAGCGTGGTAACACGTTAAGCTTACCGTTACTAATAGCTCAATTGGCTTGATTTATGCACTGAAAAATTTTTATTTGGTACAAATTACGACGTTTAAAAACTTATTATGAATAGATATTCAAGGCATATTAAAATTTTTTTCTTTAATTTTTTAAAAAATGACTACATTCTGTATTTTGTTGGATTGTGTAGGTATTTTTATTTTAGATTAACACGTCCAATATCAATTCTGGAAACCTCAAATTCAATAGAAATAAGCAATCAACATAATTTGAAATATATTTCTGATATTAGAATGCAATTTTTTATGAAGAGATTTGATAAATTAATTTTTTCAATGATGGCTAATGAAAGATTTAATACTGATTCCAAGATTCTAATCATTGGACCGAGATCAGAAAGCGACATATTAAAACTTAATTCTTTTGGATATAAAAATATAGAAGCGATTGATTTATTGTCATATTCGCCTCGAATCAAAGTAATGGATGCTTGCAATCTTCTTTACGACACAAATACATTTGATTGTATTTTTTGTGGTTGGGTCTTACCATATATAAAAAATCCGCAATTAATCGCGGATAATATATTTAGAGTTATAAAAAATGATGGAATGATCTCAATAGGGATTGCTTATCAAGACGATAAATTAATAAACTCTTTAGATTCTATTAAAAAACTTTTTAAAGATAAAATTAAAAATATTTTTTTTCAATATGACGCTGAACTTAAGCATAAATCTATGATAGATATATATAAAATTACCGAACAAGAATCTAGTTCAATAATTATTTCGTTTACCGTTAAAAAATAATATTAAAATCTAAAAAATCAATTAGCTAAAATTTAACAATGAAAAAAAGAGTTTTAATTTGTGTTGCTCATTCAGATGATGAGACTATTGGGTGTGGAGGCGCAATAGCACATCATGTAAGAGAAAGGGATAAAGTTTATTGTGTTTATATGACAGATGGAGTTAGTGCTCGTCATTCTAAAACTAAAGACAATTTAATATACCAAAGAAAGAAAAATTCTTTATTAGCTTCAAAAATTTTAGGCTTCAGGTGGCTATGGGATTATTGTGGTAACTTTCCAGACAATGGAATGGATAAAGTAAAATTATTAGATGTTATTAAAATGATTGAAAAGACAAAAAAAAAAATCAGACCACATATTATTTATACCCATAGCCCCAACGACTTAAATGTAGACCATAGAATTGTTGCCGAGGCGACATTAACCGCTTTCAGACCTCAAGCAAAAGAGATTTGGGAAAAAATTCTAGCATTTGAAATTCCTTCTTCAACAGATTTTGCTTATTTTAAAAAAAATAAAACTTTTCAACCTAATTACTTTTTAGATATTAAAAAATATTGGAATAAAAAAAAAAATGCGTTACAGGCTTACAAAACAGAAATGAAAAAATTTCCAAATAGCAGGTCATTAAAGGGAATCGAAATATTATCTAAATTTAGAGGTATGCAAAACGGACTTCAACAAGCAGAAGCTTATGAGATATTAAAAAGTATTAAAAAATAAAATACTTTTCATTTTATCCCAACAATCATACATGATTTTTTTTTAAAACTATAAACTTTCTTATTTTTAAACATATTTTTCATTTTTTTTAATAATATCAGTTTAAATTTTTTATTATAAAAAGTAGAGTTTTCGTAAAATTTAAAAAGATCATAATAATTTTTTACACTCATATAACTATTAAAATAAAATATTCTAACTTTCATTTTTTTATAGTCCATTTCCTTGATAATTTTTTTGTAAATTAGCAGACTGTCTGTTACCTTTTTATTTATAGGATGTACCTTTTTTGCCAGATCAACAATAAAATGGGGGGCCATTGGTGTAGTGACAATTAATTTGCCATTTTCTCTTAATAAAGAGTAACATTTTGAAAATAATTTTTTTGCGTTTCTTGCGTAATAAAAACTATAACACGAATTAATTATATCAAAAAAATTAGTTTTTTTTATGCTAATATTATTCATATCCATACAAAGAGGAAAAAAATTTTTTCTTAATATTTTATTCTTTAAATAGGAAATACTTTCTTTTGAAAGATCTATTGAGTACAATTTTCCTTCAGTATTTTTTTTTGCAAAATAAAAACTTTGAGCTCCATTACCACATCCAAGATCTAGTATATTGTCGTTTTTCGAAATTTTTCCTAATCTTTTTTTTATCCAGTCAGAAAATTTGTTATTTTGAAACTTTCTATTAAATTTAAGTCTTGCATTTAATTTTTTAGCATCAACTGAATATTGTAAAAAATATTTTTTCATAATTTATATTATTTAATTTAGTTGACCTTAATTAATGCAGTATAGTCATCATTATTAATAAGTTTATAATTATTATTTTTAAAAATTTTTATTGATTTTATATTATTTTTTTTTATTCTTGAGATAATAATAATTTTTTTTTTAAGAAATTTTTCTGACATTTTTAATATTTTTGACCCATAACCAAGATTTCTTAATTTTTTGGAAATATATATGGAAACGTATGTCAAATTTTTTCAGTTTCATACCTGACAGCACCAATACTTTTATGTTTATTGTTAAAAGCAATTAAAAAAGTTGTATTTTTTTTTCTTATTTTTTTATTATACCATTTCAAATGATCTAAATATTTTATTTTTTTTTGGTTAAAAAAATTTTTTCTTGTTGTTAGATCATTTCTTAATTTGTAAAAAAAAACCGCATCTTCCATGGATGCTTTTCTTATTTGGAGCTTCATTCTACAAGAGTTTTTTCACTAAAGAGCTAATTCTATGGTCATCAAGATAAATTTTTGACATAACATCTGCTGTTGCCTTAGGATTATATTCAAAAGCTATACGAAGAATATTCATCCAATTCACGTTATTTTTTTTTCTTATATTTTCAATCCGAGAAATAATTTTTAAATAATTTTTATTTTTGCTTTTCTTTTTCATATACTTTATTTAAAAAATACATTATTTGAGATAGTTTAGGAATATATAACTTGATTTTTAATAATTTACTAAAAAAAACACCTTTTTTTGTTGCTGAAATATCTGCAAATCACAATGGTTCTTTAATTCAAGCTAAAAAGCTGATTAAGACAGCAAAAATATATGGAGCTGATGCTGTAAAGCTTCAGTCGTACAAACCAGAGACAATAACTATTGAAAGTAAAAAAAAAGATTTTGTAATTAGCGGTGGGCTCTGGAATGGAAAAACTTTATGGGATTTGTACAAAAAGGCTCAAACACCTTTTGAATGGCATAAAGAATTATTTGATTATGCCAAAAAAATTAAGATTACTTGTTTTAGCACTCCGTTTGATGAAACTGCCGTTGATCTCTTAGAAAGTTTTAATTGTCCGTTTTATAAAGTTGCCTCCTTTGAAATGAATCATATTCCTTTAATTAAAAGAATAGCCCAAACTAGAAAACCAATTATTATTTCAACCGGCATGGCAAATCTTAAAGAAATAGACTTAGCTTACAAAACAGCAAAAAAATATGGCGCAAAAGAAATAATCCTTTTATATTGCGTTAGTAATTACCCTTCAAAGATTTCAGATTTTAATTTTAATAATATAAGGATTTTAAAAGAAAGATATAATTGTAAAGTTGGTTTTTCCGACCACTCGATAGATAATAAAGTTGTCGCCTCAGCGATTGCAGCAGGCGCTGAAGTTATTGAAAAACATATAGCATTAGAAGATCAAAAAAAAGGTTTTGATCTTGCGTTTTCTTTAAAGGGAAGAGAAATCAAAGATTATGCGCAAGTCATTAAAGACACCTCTTTAATGATGGGAAAAAAATACTTTTTTAGAAATAAGAGCGAAAAGCAGAGCTTGCAATTTAGGAGATCTATTTATGCAATCTTTGACATTAAAAAAGGAGATAAATTTACTAAAAAAAATATAAGAATTATTCGACCTGGATTTGGTGTTCAGCCATTTTATTTTGAAAAATTATTAAATAAAAAATCGCCTTTTAATATAATGGCTGAAAGACCTATAAATGAAAAGGTTGTTAAAAAATTAAAGATACTATGAAAAATATTCCGTATGGAAGACAACATATAGACTCTAGTGACATCAAAGCTGTCTCTAAAGCAATGAAAGCTGATTTAATCACAACAGGGGATTATGTTAAAAAATTTGAAAACACAATCACCAAATTATTAAGTGTAAAATTTGCAGTATCTTGCAATAGCGGAACATCAGCTATTCATTTAGCTTTTTTATCAATAAATCTTACTAAAAATGATGTGGTTATAATGCCAGCAATTAATTTTATAGCTGCCTATAATTTAGCTAAAATAATTGGGGCAAAGATATTTTTAGCTGACGTCGATCCTTCCACAGGTCAAATGACTCCCGCAAAGTTACTTGAGTGTATAAATAAAAATAAATTAAAAAAAATTAAAGCAGTAGTTACTATGTATTTAGGCGGATATCCTGAAAATGTAATTGAATTTTATAAAATTAAAAAAAAATTAGGCTTTTTATTGATAGAGGACGCATGTCATGCGTTTGGCGCTCAATATAACTTTAGAGGCAGAAATATACATATTGGTTCATGCAAACATTCTGATATTTCTACTTTTTCGTTACATCCTGTAAAGACAATAACTTCTGCCGAAGGAGGAGTCGTAACTACTAATAATAATTTTTTTTTTAACAATATGAGATTATTTAGATCTCATGGACTAAAAAAAAGTCAATTTCATTGGGATTATGAAATATTATTTCATGGTTTAAATTATAGACTAAGCGATATTAATTGCGCTCTTGCTATCTCCCAAATTAAGAAAATTAAAAAATTTATTAATTTAAGGAAAAGAATTTATTTTTTTTATAAAAAAAAATTTTATAATTTTAATTCTTTTTTTACACTACCTAAATATAGTAAGAATATTAAATCTAGTTATCATTTATTTCTAATTAATTTTAATATAAAAAAAATCTTAGTTAATAAAAAAAATTTTTTTAAAAAAATGTTAGAAAATAAAATAATCTGTCAATATCATTATAAGCCAATTTTTTTATTTAAAAAAATTTTTAAACAAAAGTTTATAAAAAAAGATTTTAAAGGAGCTATAGCTTATTATAAAAATACAATTTCATTGCCAATTTTCCCAGATTTATCAAAAAAAAATCAGATTTTTATAATAAATATAATCAAATATTTATTACAAAATAGAAGTAATCGTATAATTAAAAGTATATAAACACAAAAAATATGAAAAACGTTCTTAAGAATAAATCAATTTTAGTTACTGGTGGCACAGGTTCTTTTGGAAAAAAATTTATTAAAATTCTTTTAGAAAGGCACAATGTCAAAAAAATTATTGTGTTTAGCAGGGATGAGTTAAAGCAGTCGGAAATGTCGAGTGATTTCATCAAATATAAAAAAAAATTAAGATTTTTTATTGGAGATATTCGAGATCTTCAAAGAATTAAACTTGCTCTAAATGACGTGGATATTGTTATTCATGCCGCTGCATTAAAACAAGTTCCAACAGCCGAGTACAATCCATTCGAAGTTGTAAAAACTAATATTATTGGGACTCAAAATGTTATCGACGCAATCATAGAATCGAAGGTAGAAAGAGCAATTGCTTTAAGTACAGATAAAGCTGCAGCCCCAATAAATCTTTATGGAGCATCAAAACTAACTGCTGATAAAATTTTTGTTGCAGCCAACAATTATTCCAAAAAAAAATTTTCTGTTGTTAGATACGGTAATGTTATGATGTCGAGAGGATCTGTAATACCTCTTTTTATTAAACAATCTAAAACCGGAGCAATAACATTAACGGATAAAAGAATGACGCGATTTTCTATTACTCTCGATCAGGGAGTTAATTTTGTAATACAGTGCTTGAATAGAATGTGGGGTGGTGAATTATTTGTACCAAAAATCCCATCTTATAAAATAATGGACGTTGCCAAAGCTTTTGCATCAAATTGTAAAATTAAAGTTTTAGGATTAAGACCTGGTGAGAAAATGCACGAAGAAATGATCACCACTTCAGATTCTTACAATACATTAGAATATAAAGATTATTATGTCATTTTACCATCTACTACAGAATTTCTTAATTGGAAAATTGAAGATTTTATTAAAAATAAAAAAAATGGTCTCCTTAAGAAATGTAAAGAAAATTTCTCTTATAATAGTTTACAAAACGATAAATATCTTACCAGTAAAGAATTGATAGAATTGGTGAAAAATAGTGACCAGCATTAAAAAATGTATAAAACTGAGCAAGAAAAATTTTGGCAAGGAGATTTTGGAGATGATTATATTTACCGAAATAAACATAAGTCTTTAATAAAAAATAATTTTTTCTTATTTAAGAAAATATTTTCAAAATTATTTAAAATTAAAAGTCTCATTGAGTTTGGACCTAATATCGGCTTAAATATTATAGCTTTAAAAAAAATATTCAAATTAAACTTTATAACTGCTGTTGAAATAAATAAAAAAGCATGTTCACAAATTAAAGATATAAAAGAAATAAATATTATAAATGATTCTATAATTAATTTTTTACCTAAAAAAAAATATGACTTAGTGCTAGTAAAAGGAGTTTTAATTCATATAAATCCCAATAAACTTAAAAAAGTTTATAAAAATATTTATGAAAGTTGCAAATCTTTAGGATATATTTTGATTGCCGAATATTACAGCCCCCAACCAACTATGATGATTTATAGAGGCAAAAGAAACAAGCTTTTTAAAAGAGATTTTGCAGGGGAATTTGTTTCTCTATTTAAAAAAACAAAAATTGTTAAATATGGTTTTGCATATCACAAAGATAAATATCCTCAAGACGACCTAAATTGGTTTTTGATAAAAAAAATATGAATAAACTTATTTATTGTAAAAACTGTTTGATTCCAGATACAAGACCACATTTATTTTTTGATAAAAATGGTATTTGTTCAGCATGTATCAATCATGAAAATAAAAAAAAAATTAATTGGAACAAGAGAAAGATTGAATTTGAAAATTTAGTAAAAAAGTTTAAAAAAAAAGATAATTACGATTGTATTATTCCAGTCAGCGGAGGTAAAGATAGCACTTATCAAGTCATTAAATGTTTAGAATATAATTTAAGGCCGCTCTGCGTTACTGCTTCAACTGATGACTTATCCCCTTTAGGCAGAGAAAATTTGGAAAATATAAAAAACTTAGGTGTAGATTATATAGAGGTTACAGCTAATCCAGTTGTTAGAAAAAAAGTTAATAAATTTACCCTAAATTCAATTGGTGATATCTCCTGGCCAGAACATATATTAATTTTTACTATTCCAATTCAAGTTGCAATCAATTACGGAATTTCATTAATTGTTTGGGGTGAAAATGCACAAAATGAATATGGGGGTCCGCAAAAAGAAGCGAATAAAAATATTCTTGATGAAAAATGGCTTTATGAATTTGGAGGGGCCAGCACATTAAGACTAAATGATTTAGTTGGAGTCGATAATATTAAAGAAACAGATCTTTTAATTTATAAATATCCAGATATCAAATTATTAAGAAAATCAAAAATTACAGGAATTTACTTGGGATATTACTTTGAATGGGATGGTTTTAAAAATAAAGAAATTGCAGAAAGAAATGGTTTTAAGTCATGGAATAAAATAGTAGAAGGATCTTTTGTTAATTATGAAAACTTGGATAATTATCAAACAGGCATACATGATTACTTTTGTTATCTAAAATATGGCTTTGGAAGAGCTTCAATGCAGGCTTCCTTACTTATTAGAAGAAAAATTATTAGTAGAGATGAAGCATTGAAAAAAGTTATGGAATTAGAAGGCAAATATCCTAAAACTTATTTAGGAAAAAAAATAAAATATATTTTACAATCAATATCAATGAAAGAGCAAGAGTTCATTGATATTTGTGATCAATTTACAAATAAGAATATATTTCTAAAAAGAAAAGATGGAAGTTTATATAAAGATAATACTTTGAGTTTAAAAAAAATTAATTACGATAATTAATTTTTAAATGTTAAAAAAAAGAATTATTCCAGCGTTGTTAATTAAAGACAATTTACTGGTTAAGACCAGAAAATTTAAAAACGCAAGATCTATTGGAAGTATAATTGAAGCTGTTAAACTTTATGATTTAAGAGAAGTAGATGAGTTAATAGTATTAGATATAAGCAATTCTTCTTATGATAAAGAGCCTAACTATAAAACTATATTGGATATTTCCAGAGAATGTTTTGTACCGCTGACTTTTGGCGGAGGAATAAATAATATAAATATAATTTATAAAGTATTAAAAAATGGAGCTGATAAAGTTGTTATAAGTTCAGAGGCAATTAAAAATCCTTTGTTTATTAAAAAAGCCTCAAAGGAGTTTGGTTCCCAATGTATTGTTATTAGTTTAGATTATTACAAAAATAGTAAAAGTCTTTTTTTAAAAAATAATAATATAAAAAATACTTATAATGTTTTTGATTTCGCAATAAAAGCTGAAGAAATGGGGGCTGGAGAGTTAATACTTACTTGTGTTGATACAGAAGGAACAACAAAGGGATATGACTATGATACCCTTAAAGATTTAAAAAAGAAGATTAAGATACCTTTATTAGCATCAGGAGGGGCTGGTTCGTATAATGATATGTTAAAAGCTTTTAGATTTTGTAATGTGGATGCTGTCGTCGCTTCATCAATCTATTGCTTTGAAAATAAAACACCTAAAGAAGCAAAATTATTTTTAAAAAAATCAGGAGTTAATGTCAGAGTTTAATAAAAAAAAAATAAATAATCTTTTAGTTATTCCAGCGAGAAAAGGAAGCAGAAGAATAAAAAATAAAAATATAAAAATATTTTATGGCAGACCTATAATATCATATACAATTCAGAAAGGAAAAGAGAGTGGTTTGTTTTCAAAAATTATAGTTTCTACAGACTGTAAAAAAATTGCCAAGATTGCTCAAAAATTTGGTGCTAGTATTGATTTTATAAGGCCAGCCTATCTTTCAACAGACACGGCGAGCACAATAAATGTAATGCAACATGCGCTAAAATTTTTAAAAAAACGCAATGAGGTTTATAAATATGTTTGTTGTATGTATCCAGTTGCGCCACTTGTTAATATAAAAATTTTTAAGAATTGTTATAATATTTTGAAAAGATCTAATCTTAATTACGTATTTCCAGTTTCAAAATTTCAAGGTAGTAATAAAACTTTTATAAAAATTTCTAAGAATAGAACTGTAAAGTTAAAATTAAATAACATTAACAATAAAGAAAAAAAAATATTTTATAATGATACAGGACAATATTATTGGGGCAAATCTAATTCGTGGTTAAAAAAAAAAAATATATTTACCTCAAGAACTAAAGTTTTAATAGTACCAAAGAATAGTTTTGTAGATGTAAATACAATTTCCGATTGGAAAATGTTATTAAGATTATTTAAAAAAAAATAAGATTTTATTTTTTATGAAAAATATTTGTATTTTAGATTATTCAACCGGAAATATTCAGTCATTAAAAAATATTTTAAGTAAGTTAAATATTAAACATAAATACTCAAACAGTAAAAGAGATATCTCCAACGCTAGTCATTTAATCTTAATAGGTGTTGGCTCATTTGATGTTGCTTATAAAAAAGCATTGAAATATCTCCCTATAAAATTAATTGAGGAGTTAATTTTTAAAAAAAAAAAACCTATTTTGGGAATATGCGTGGGTATGCAAATAATGGCAAGTTATGGGGAAGAGGGTAAAGGTAGCAAAGGATTGAACTGGATTGAAGGAAAAGTCAAAAAAATTAAAAAAAAAAACTACCCAATCCCACATGTTGGTTGGAATACTGTGTTAAATTGTAAAGAATCTGAAATTATGAATAATATTAGCAATCGCGATTTCTATTTCTCAAACAGTTTTTATTTTAAAGTTAAAAATAAAAACGAAGTAATTGCTTATACGAATTATGGCAAAAAATTTCCATCAGTAATAAATAAAAATAATATTTTTGGAGTTCAATTCCATCCTGAAAAAAGTCAGAAAAGCGGCATAAAATTAATACAGAACTTTTTTAATTTGACTAAATAAAAAATATTCAAAATAAAGGTAATTATTGTTAAAATAAGTTTTTCTAAAAAGTTGTTGTTTATAAAGTTTTTTAAATTTAATTAAATGATTATAAAGCATTGTTATCGTTATTTTAAAAATTTAATAAATTTTTTTTATGCAAGAGTAAAAATAAAACTTTTCTTCAAAAATTATAATATTAAATTAAAAAAAATTCTCTTTATTTGCGAGATGGGTGGATTTAAATATATTTTATTAAAGAATATATTGATTGCTTTATCAATGAAATTAAGAGGATACAAAAGTCACTTCCTCATATGTGATGGCCTACCCCAAGCTTGTATCCAGAGAAATATTAAAACGTCGCCAAATATTAAGCAATGGAAAAATGCGTGCGGAAGTTGTTGTAATAATTTAGAGCTAGTTTTGAAGCGTTTTAATTTTAATTATAGTAAACCAACTATTTATATTAATAATGTAAATAAATATAAATTGAAGTGTATTTCAGAAAAAGTCCCTTTAAAAAAAATAATCAATTTTCGTTATCAAGGGGTTGATGTCGGAAATATTGCTTTTTACTCTTTAAAAAGATTTTTCTTAGGTAAATTAGATAATCTAGAAGATATTACTTCGAAAAGAGATCAAAATCTATACAGAAAATATTTTTATGCAAGTCTTATTAATACTTATGTTGCTAAAAAAACTTTAGATATTGTTAGACCAGATTGTTTTTTATCTTCACATGGAATTTATAGTGATTTTAAACCTTCTGCAATACTAGCTGTTTCAAAAAACTTACCAACTTTAATTTGGAATAGCGGCTATTTTAAAAATTTTTTTTATTATTCTTTTCCATCAATAAAAAAAAAAAAATATATAAATTCAGTTAACAAAAATTTATATAAAGATTTAAAAATTAATACTGAAAAAATAAAAAAAATTAATAATTTTTTTTATTTAAGATATAAATCTAACCAGACTAGTTTTAGATATGACCTACCAAATACGAATATATTTAATAATCATTTTATTAAAGAGCAACTAAAAATAAATAAAAATTTTAAAACAATTTGTATATTTTCTCATATAAATTGGGACCAGGCCATTACCGTAAATTATGACAAATCAATTTATAAAAGTACTTATGAATGGATATCTGATAGTATTGATATTATAAATAAAGTTCCGAATATAAATTGGTTAATAAAATTTCATCCTTCAGAGAATTTATTTCAAAATAACATTAATTCTGAAGATTATTTAAAGAAGTTCTATAATTTGAAAAAAATATCTAAAAATATTCAAATTATAAATAGTTTAAATAATCTCAATTCATTAGATCTATACAATATTATTGATCATGGAGTGACTTGCTACGGCACCGTCGGTATGGAACTGCCAGTATTAGGAAAGTCAACAATAGTGCTTGGACCTGGTCATTATCAGAATAACGGTTTTACAATAGATGTTAAATCTAAGAATGAATATTTTTATTATTTAAAAAATCCCTACAAAATACCTAGTTTAACTGAAAAACAAAGAAAACTCGCTATTAAATATTTTTATTATTACATGTATATTAAACAATTAAGTTTACCTTTTTTTACAAAAAAATTTAGCTTTATTAATAGTCAGGATAGCTCACATTTTGGAGAAATAAATATGCAAAAATTAAAAGAACTACTCCCAGGAAGAGACGCCTCTATCGATAAAATTTGTAATTATTTGATGTTTAAAAAAGAATTTTAAAAATATCTATATTTAATTTTTAAATTTATTAAATACTTTAGGATATTTAAAAATTTCTTTTTTGCATTCATTAGAAAGATTTGCACAATGTATATAATTTGGATCGTGGCCTAAAAAATCACTTGAATATTGAAATTGAGCTATTAGTCTACTGCCTTGAATTAAAGATTTGCCCTTATGCAAACATTGCGTATCCACAGCTATAATTGTACCCGCATCCCCAATAATTATTTTTTCTTTCTCTTTAAAAGACCTTCTTACTTCCTCATCTTTAAATCTCCGGTCAAATCTTAATTTAAAAGGACGTATTCGGTGGCTTTTTGGTATAACCACATGAGGTCCATTTAATAAATTTACATTAGTTAAATAAATAAAAAATTTTAAAAATGATAACCTTGGTCTATCAGAATGAAATAATTGAGCATTAAAATCCTCATTAATTTTTTTATCAGGAAAAGACCACCAGCAGGTTAAAAAATCAAACAAAGGAACAGATTTAAAGTATAAATTAGCAATATTGTGAAAAGTCGATGTTATTGATAATTTTAATAACTCTTCATTATAATACATTAAATCTTTTTCTGCATATTCATAGATTCCATTTAGACTAGAGTCGTCTCGTACTTTAATGTTTATACTAGAATCATTTCTTGACCTTGCATGTAAATTTTCTAGATTATGTTTTATTTTTTCAACAACATTCTGTGAAAGTTTTTCCTCAAATATATAATAACCCTTATGTGATAATTTTTTAACACAGGATTTTATTTCTTTAAAAAAAATTAATTCTGAATTATTTAATAATGAAAATTTATATTGTTTTTCATTATTAATTATGAAAGATCTAAATCTAGCTAAAAATTTTGGTACCAAAGGATGTATCGTTGCCAGAAATCTAATAACTGTAATTTCATATAATGTGTGCTTAGGTTTTTTATATAAATAATAAAAAATAAAGACAAAGACGAATATTATATTTTTTACTAGGCTTAAGGGTTTTTTTATGGTCTGCATATGAGATTGCTTATTTGATTATAGTAAATATTATTTATAATATTGAATATAATATACAACATTAGTTTGTTGTTAAAGTTCTAAATAAAGACTAGAAAATAGGTTATATATTTTTAGGTTTTGATATAATAACTTTTTTTAAATTAAAATAACAACAATTTATAAATAAAAATAAATATTTTAAATTTGTAATTTATCTTATTAATTTTATTTTAAAAAATGAAAAAAAACATAATCCTTGGGTACGATAATATGGGTTATGTTATGGAAAATAAAAATTATATTAATAGAATAGTCTATAAAAAATATAATGATAAAATAAAAAAAATTTACTCTTTATATTCAAAAAATAATTTAAAAAATCAGGGAATAGTAAAAACCACTTTTCGATATAAAAATAGAATATTAATCCACCCTAAATATACTATTAGTTACCCGTTTGAATGGTCAGCTAACATGTTTAAGGACGCACTGTTATTCCATTTAAATCTGTATTTAAAATTAGATAAGCATGAACTTACTTTAAAAGACGGAATACTGAACAATATTTTATTTTATAAAGCACAACCTATCTTTGTGGATTTTTTTTCTATGATTTTTAAAAGAGACTTATCATCAGAAATTTGGCTGCTTAAGCTCAATAAAAAGAATTTTTTTGATTTAAGATTTGCGATATTTAATTCGATGATCTTACCTTTTATGATTGAGCCTTTTATTCTTTTTGCAAGAAAAAATAATATTACAGCAAGAAATTTTTTATTTAGTCATTATGTGAATGTGGTTCAGGTCAATAGTTTCACTTATAAAATTAATAAAATATTTTGGAAAAAATTTTATAAAATTAAATATTTTTTTTTTTATTTAAATAATAATTTAAAATTACTCAATAAAAGTATTAAAATTGATAATAAAAAAAAATTTAATAATTTTCTAAAAAAAATTGTTAACATTATTAAAATAATTGATGTTTCTCCTAAAGTTAGTAACTATTCCAGTTATTACGAAGATAAAAAAGAAAATTACAATTTTTTATTTGACCCCAAGTGGGGCGATAAACAAAAAAATGTTTTTAAAATAATAAAAACTTATCGTCCAAAAAGTGTTTTAGATCTTGGTTGTAATACTGGCTGGTTTTCTTTTTTAGCTGCAAAAAATGGCGCATCAGTCATCGCAATTGATAATGACGAATCCTGCGTTGATAAAATTTATCTATATACTAAAAAAAATAATTTTAATATTCTTCCCCTTGTGATGAGTTTTGAAGATTTGCATAAACACAAATATGGAATTCCAGTAAAAAAAAATACTAAATCTAAAATATTATTTTCGTCCCCAATAAGTCGTTTTCAAAGTGATATGGTCATGTGTTTAGCCTTATCTCATCACTTAATTTTAGGTAATGGCCTATCTATAAAAAAAATCTTTGAAGATTTATCTCTTTTAACAAAAAAATATTTAGTATTTGAATTTGTTGACTTAAATGACCCTTTAATAAAAAAACATGGAAATTTTTTTCAGAATCTGGAAAAATATAATAAATCTAATTATAATCTTGATATTATCAATCAGATTGCGTTAAAAAGTTTTAAAAATTTTAAAATCTTTAATTCTAATACTTTATCTAGAAAAATTTTATTATATACAAAGTAAAAAAAATCTTATCTATTTAAATAATAAATTATTAAAATATACGTTGAAGAAGAATTTTATAAAAAAATTAAAACTATTATGCTAACGGTCTGTGTAGATATTCTCGTAGTTAATTCTAAAGGTAAATATTTGTTAGTAAAGTGCAATATATCTCCAGTAAATAGATTATAGTGTTTTGCTGGAGAACGAATATTAAAATTCGATACTACAAAAAATGCTTTTTTTCATAAAGCAAATGATGTATTTGGTGCTTATTTGAGTTTTGATAAATTCATTTCATTAAAATAAAATATTTTTTCTAGTAAAGTTACTTCTGTGAATACTATAAATTGATTTATAAGTATGTTTTATGATTATGATGAAAAAATTGCACTGAATTCAGCGTATAGTGATTATTTTTGGAATTTTAAAGTTGGAAAAAATTTATATCTGTGTATTAAGAATCTACTTAATTATTTGAGTTTTAAATAATCGAGAATATTTAATTTTATGAAAAAAATTTTAATTACAGGTTGCGCTGGATTTATTGGATCTCATTTAGCGAAGTATTTTATTCAAAGTGGCGACCAAGTTATAGGAATAGATAATTTGTCTCGGAAAGGTGCTGATATTAAACTAAGAATTTTAAAAGATAGCCATACTAAAAATTTTATATTTTATAAGGAAGATATTCGAAACTTTAAAAATATAGTAGAAATTTTTAAAAAAAATGGGCCATTCGATCTAATTATTCATGAGGCAGCACAAGTTGCTGTTACAACTAGCATTATTAATCCTAGAGAAGATTTTGAAATTAACGCCCTAGGCACACTAAATATGTTGGAAGCAACTAGAATTTATTCTCCTGATTCATTTTTTGAGTTTTCATCTACAAATAAAGTATATGGACAGATGTACAATCTTCAAACCGTTGAAACAAATAATCGTTATGAATATAAAGATCTTATTTCTGGCATCAAAGAAGATTACAATTTAGATTTTTATTCGCCTTATGGTTGCTCAAAAGGTGCTGCTGATCAGTATGTTCGAGATTATAATAGAATTTATGGACTAAGAACTGTTGTTTTAAGACAATCATGTATTTATGGTACCAATCAATTTGGAGTGGAAGATCAAGGTTGGGTAGCCTGGTTTGTTATTGCCTCAGTGCTAAATAAACAAATATCAATTTATGGTGATGGAAAACAATGTAGAGATTTATTATGGGTAGATGATTTGGTTAGAGCTTGTGTAGATCTATATGATAATGCAACCAAAGTGTCTGGAAAAATTTTTAATGTTGGAGGAGGTGTTGATAACATCATGTCTATTATTGAATTAGTTAATATACTAAAAAATTATGGAATTATGAAACATGAGCCCAGATTTTTAGATTGGCGACTTGGTGATCAAAAGATTTTTGCATGTGATATTAGTGGCATATTTAATGAAATTAAATGGAAGCCAACCGTATCCCCTAAAGACGGTGTAGCTAAGCTTATTGATTGGGCATCTGCTAATAAAGAAATATTAAAAAAAGTTTTAGTTTAAAAAAATTAATATTTTTTAACGTTATAATTTTTATGAAAATATCAATCATTATTCCAACCCATAATAGAGCTGAAAGTTTAAAAAGCACAATTCAAAGCATTGTTTCCTTACAAGATGATAATTTTTTTGAACTAGTAATTGTTGATAATAACTCCACAGATTATACAAAACAAATTGTTGGAGAATTTTCTTCATTGATTGAAATTAAATATATATTTGAAAAGAATACATCCTTTTCAATGGCACGCAAAACAGGAGCAAACAATGCTCGAGGGGAAATTCTATTATTTTTAGATGATGATGTCCTTGTTAACAAAGGGTCTCTCAAATCTATTATTGAAATTTTTACGCATTACCCAGATTGCGCAATTATTGCTGGAAAAATTGATGCTCAATATTCTGAACAGCCACCACTTTGGACTTTAAGTTGCCAAAAAAACTTTAATGGATGGTCATTATTTAATTCAGAAACATATAAGTTTTTAAAAAAAAATTTTCAAGAAGTGCCATCAGCCGCAGGTCCTATGATGGCAATTAGAAAAACTATTTATAATATGGTTGATGGTTTTCCACCTGATACGGTAGGCGTAGAAACGAACAAGGGTGATAAATCTTTTAATAAACTTTATATAGGACCTGGAGATTATGGTATTTGCTTGAAGGTTCGTGAAGCAGGATTTAAAATTTATTTTTCTGAAAGTGTTTCTATTTTTCATGTCATACCACCTGTACGTTTCACAATCCAATTTTGGAGATCAAGAATGATAGGCGAGGGGTATTATAAAGCAATTAGCAACAGAGGCTTTTTTAATATGGGAAAATTTAGAATGTATTTAATTCAATTGTTACATGAATATCATTTATTAAGATTAGAGGAAAAACTATATTATAAATTTTCTAAAAATTCAGCTAACCACAATGCTGATGGAATGGATCCCAATGAACTTTGGCTATTTTATTATAAATCTTATTTAGATATGAATTTTGTGCTAAGCATTCATCCCAATTTATGGAAATTATTGTGGGCTATAGGTAAAAATGGAGTCGCCGACAAAGATTATGATCAATTTTTTGAAACATTACCTCATGAATATAAGAATATTGTTTCTAGTGAATTTATTTACGATGTAAGTCCAGTTAATTCCTTAATTAGTTATAAAAAAATAATTCAAAATCGTGGCCATTATTACAAAAGTAGATCTCTCTTTTTTTCTAATAAAATTACAAGGGGTATTTTTATTAGTTTTTTTAAGTTCAAAAATATTTTTAATTTTAAATAGTATTGGTATTAGATTATTTTTTATGAAATAATTTATAATAAATCAAAATTTATTTAGCATCTATAAATTAAAGTATTAACTAATAAAAAAAATAATAAAATAATTAACATGATACAAAAAATCTTAAAAAACAGTAGCGTATTAGCAATAATTTTGAGGGCAAATTATCAATCTGAAGGTATAGAGTTTTTTACTCCTAACGATTTTTCACAACAGTTGGGTTATATGAACAGACCTAAAGGATATGAAATTCCACCTCACATGCACAATAAAGTTGTCAGAAATGTTGAGTTTACGAATGAAGTTTTGTTAATAAAATCTGGTAAGGTAAGAGTTGATTTTTATGATGAAAATAAAACTTATTTTCAAAGCGAGATATTGAACAAAGGGGATGTCATTTTATTAGTTAAGGGTGGGCACGGATTTGAAATGATAGAAAAAAGTGAAATAATTGAAATTAAACAAGGGCCCTATGTAGACGATAAAGATAAAACTAGATTTACATCTGTTGATAAAGAAAAAATTCAACTGAAGGAAAAGATATAAAAAAAAGATATAAAATGAAAAATTCAAAAAATGCTTTTAAGCTTTATGGAGAATATTATGACATTATATATAAAAGAAAAAACTATCAAAAAGAAACTATTTTTATTGATAAACTTTTAAGGAAATTTAATACAAATAATAAAAATATACTAGAGTTTGGTTCGGGTACCGGCGGGCATGCAAAATTTTTTGTCAATAAAGGTTATAAAGTTCACGGAATAGAAAAAAGCAAAAGCATGATAGCCAATTGCGCAAAAATTAAGGGTTTTACATTTCAATATGGCGATGCATGTAAAATAAAACTAAAAAAAAAATTTGATATTATTTTATCATTATTTCATGTTTTAAGTTATCAAATTCATGAAAGTAATATCAATAATTTTTTTAAAAATGCCGCTCTACATTTAAAGCCAGGGGGTTTGCTAGGATTTGATTTTTGGTTTGCAAATGCTGTTAAATTCCAAAAACCAGCAGTACGAATAATGGAGCAAAAAAAAAAAAATTTTAAATTAGTTAGATTAGCAGAGCCAATAAAAAGTTATTTTAAAAATACAATTAATGTTAATTACACTGTTATTTTAAAAAATTCAAAAACTAATATAGTGAATATCATTAAAGAAAATCATCTAATGAGGCATTTCTCTTTAGCTGATTTAAATTTCTATTTTAAAAAATATCAATTTAAATGTTTGCATGTTAGTGAATTAGTATCAAATAAAAAACCAAGCAAAGATACCTGGGGTATTTTTTGTTTGTTACAAAAATCTTAAAACAAACGATGATCCGTGTCAACAAACCTCTTTTTTCCGGTAATGAAAAAAAATATCTATTAAATTGCGTTAAAACTGGATGGATTTCTTCCGACGGCCCCTACGTAAAAAAATTTGAAGATAGATTTGCAAAATTTGTAAATAGAAAATTTGCCACCACAGTGACCAATGGTTCTGTTGCTTTAGAAATAGCGGTGAGATCATTAAAATTAAAAAAAGGTTCAGAAGTTATTTTGCCAACTTTCACAATTATTTCTTGCTGCAATGCTATTATAAACGCAGGACTCAAGCCAGTTTTAGTGGATTGTGATTTTAAAACTTTGAATATGAATGTGGAAGAAGTTAGGAAAAAGATATCAAAAAAGACAAGCGCTATTATGATAGTTCATATTTATGGTATTACAGTTGATGTAGATCCTATCTTAAAATTGGCTAAATCCAAAAAATTAAAAGTTATAGAAGATGCTGCTGAAATGCACGGACAAGAATATAAAGAAAAAAAGTGTGGAACTTTTGGAGATATAAGTACTTTTAGTTTTTATGTTAATAAACATATTACAACTGGAGAAGGAGGCATGATTTTAACTAATAATAAAAAAATTTATCAAGAAAGTATTAAACTTAAAAATTTGTATTTCGGAAAAGGGACGAATAGATTCAAACATAGTGAGATGGGATGGAACCAAAGATTTACCAATATACAAGCTGCAATTGGTTTGGCTCAATTAGAGAAAATTAAAAAAATAATTAAAAAAAAAATCTTTATAGGAAAATATTATTCTAAAAAATTGTCAATATTGGCCGATAAATTGGAATTGCCGTTAACTAAAACAAATTACTGTAAGAATATTTACTGGGTTTACGGTCTGGTTATAAAAAATCATATCAAAATAAAAGCAGATTTTATTATTAACATGCTAAGAAAAAGAAATATCGAATGTAGACCTTTTTTTTATCCTATGCATAAGCAGCCCGTTTATAAAAAAATGAAGATATTTAATAAAGAAAAATACTCAAATAGCGAAAGAATTTCTGAAAAAGGATTTTATATTCCCTGTGGTTTAGGAATTACGATTAAAGAACAGAATGAGGTAATAAAAAAAATTATTAACGTTTTTCAAAAAATTAATTAAACTATATAAATTATTCATATAATGATGACGGCGATACTATTTGACGCTGATATTAAAAACGGCGGCAGTTACCAAATGTCTATTAATAATTTAATAGAATTAAGAAATAGTTTTAGTAATTCAAATTTAAAATTAGTTATTTTTACATATAAAAAAAATTGTATTTTAGACAATTTAAATATTGATTATCAGATTATAAAATTGTCGATATTTGATTATATTTTTATACTTTTGATAAATTTTATTTTATTCAAAAATTTATTTAAAAAATTTAATATTTCTTCAATTTTTGAGAAAAAATTAATAAAAAAAAATATTAGCTTAGTTATTTTTTTGTTCACATCTTATAAATCTTTTTTACTAAAAAAAGTTAAATACACCTCGACCGTTTTAGATGTTTGTCATAGAGAATTTCCAGAATTTAATGAAGTTGGAAATTTTAAAACCTTCTTTTTTAGGGAATATTTAAATAAAAAAATTTTACCATCGTCCTTCTTAATAATTACCGAGTCTCAAGATCTTAAAGTAAAAATAGCAAAATTGTATCAATTAGACTTTAATAAAATTATATCAATACCAAATATTTCTTCAAAATTAATGGGTATTAAAAAAGATTATTTAATTAATAATGTTAAAAAAAAATACAATATTAAAAATAATTTTTATTTTTATCCAGCTCAATTTTGGGAACATAAAAATCATATAATTATTTTAAAGTGTATACAAAAACTTAAGAAAAAAGGTATAAATCTGTATTTTATATTTTGTGGAAGAGATAAAGGAAATTTAAAATTTATAAGAAAAAAAATTTCTGAATATAAAATTAATAGTAATATAAAAATCCTTAATTATATTGAAGATAAAGATGTCTGGGCATTGTACAAATTGAGCAAAGCCTTAGTGATGCCTACTTATTTTGGACCTACAAATATTCCACCCGTTGAAGCTTGGAGTCTAAATGTGCCTGTAATTTACTCTTCATATTTAAAAAATCATGGAAAAAATGCAGCTTTATATTTTGACCCAGACTCAGAAGACGACTTGATCAAAGCTTTAAAAGATTTAGATTCTATGAAATTGAAAAAAAAATTAATTATAGCAGGAAAAAGAAGACTTATAGATATTCAAAATGAAAGAAAAAAAAGTCTAAGATTATTTATCGATATAATAAGAAAAAATTTATTTCATGGCAGCAATAAAATAAAAAAAAATATAAATAATATTTCTTTAAATTAAAAAATTATATGATGGTAAATTGGAAAAAAATTTTATTAATTTTAAGTAAAGCCGAAAAATTTAAATTACTTTTAATATCAATTTTTACTATTTTGTCTATTTTGATGGAGACGTTTTCAATTGCTTTAATTATTCCAATATTTGATATAATTTTTCTTGGTAATCTAGAAAAGTATCATTATTTTACTCATTTCTTTTTAAATGAAGATTTAATTTCTAGTGAAAAAAATGTTAAAATTTTAATTTTAATTCTTTTATTAGCTGCTTTTTTATTTAAAAACATATTTTTGATAGTTTTTCATTATATTAGTACGAAATTTTTCTATTTAGTAAATTTAAGAGTCTCTAAAACTTTATTTAATTTATATTTGAATAATAATTATAATTTTTTTTTAAATGTTAAACATGACCAATTTTTAAGAAAAGTTTACAGTGATTCTATTGGTTTTAGAGAATATTTGCTTTCATTTCAATTATTTTTATCAGAATTTATTTTTATTATATTTTTATCTTCTTTTTTATTTATTTCTAATCCACTAATTTTTATTTTTTGCTTAATTATTTTTATTACTGTTTTAGCAATTTATTATTTTGTTTTTAAAAGAAGAGTTCAAGTTTGGGGAGATTTATATCAAAAATCTCTTGGTGAACTTCAACAATTAATTATTGATGGGATAAGAGGAATTAAAGATATTATTATATATAGTTTTGAAAATAGATTTTATTCTCAATTTTCAACTTACGGGAAACATACAATATTTTCTCAGTTTAAATTAAATTTTGCCAATACAATTCCAAGATTTTATATGGAATTGGTGGCTATATTTGCTCTAATAGTTCCATTGATATTTTTGGTTTTGAATGGTTTCGATATTACAACATTAATACCTATATTTGCATTGTTTGCAGTTTCTATTTTTAAAGCAATACCATCTATAAATAGATTGATTAGCTCATATAATAACATTAAATTTTACTCTGCCTCAGTTGACGTTTGCTATGATGAAATTTTTTCAAACCAAAACTTAATAAAAGAAAAAAATAATTATGATTTTTATGATTCTTTAGAATTTAAGAATCTACAATATAAATATCCTGGATCAGGTGATTTTGTCTTAAAAAAAATAAATTTTATGATTAAGAAGAATCAATCTTTGTTAATCAGGGGCTTAAATGGCTCTGGCAAAAGTACTTTATTAAATATTATATCTGGTCTGATTACACCTAGTTCAGGAGAGATTTTGCTAGACAATAAGAGCGTAACTCTTGGAAGACTTTGGGCAAAAAAAATTTCATATATTCAACAAAACATTTTTTTATTAAATTGCACTATAAAAGAAAATATAACATCTTCTTATGAATCTGCCGTTGACAGCAATAAATTTTCTTACGTAGATAAAATTTTAAGTTTAAGCAAAATATTTGAAAATATGCCAGACTCTTTAAATGCTATAGTTGGTAATAATGAAAAAATATTGTCAGGCGGCCAAAAACAAATTATTTCAATAGCAAGAGCTCTGTATAAGAACAGTGAATTATTAATATTTGATGAGGCGAACTCAGCATTAGATAAAAATTCTAGTTTAGAGTTAAAAAATTTATTATTAGAACTTAAAGGAAAAAAAACTATTATTTTTGTTACTCATGAAGAATCCTTTTTTAAAGAATGTTTTGACAAAACATACCAAATATTGAGTGGAGAATTAATACCAGAAAAGTAATTTTAAAGATTCCTCTTTAAAAAATTTAAGCTTTTGTTATTTGATAAGTTAATAAAAACAAAACTTTTTTTAAAGTGGGTAATTTTTTTTTGGTTTGAAATATCTGTTATAATTTTAACATGATTGTTTATGCACTCTAAGCTAAAAATATTGTATAAATTTTCATCAGAAGATATTGTATATCTAGTTTTTTTTAAAAGATTAATTAATTTACTATTTGATATTTTTTCATAATTTTTTACGCCTGACATTTTTAGTTTATCTCCAATTACATGTATTTTAAAACCTGAGTTTTTAATTTTTTTAATTAAATCATAAGAAAAAAAATTATTTTTATTTAAGTGGTTCCTGTGATAAATTAGAAAATCAATAGTTTTTGAATATTTAAAATTTTTTTTATAGTAATTAAATATAAAATTAAATTTTGATTTTTTCATGGTTTTTTTGGAAAGATAATCTCTTAACAAATTAGTTGAAAATATAAGTTCGCAATTTCTAAAATTAAGAAATACTTCACTAATTTTGTAAAATATTGGAAAAAGAAATTTTCTAATAAAATATTCTTTTTTATTTTTTTTGTAATTCGCGCCACCTGTTATTGGGCCAAGTAATGTTTTTGGTGGTAAAAATAAAAAAATAAAAAAATTCCATAATGGTAGATAATTTATGTATGCTCTTTCCTTACCTTTAATAAAAACAAACCAACAATAAATTATTCCAATGAATGGAGATATGTATTTATGAGAAAAAAGGTTTATTAAAAATTTTTTTTTAAAAAGATCTTGGCTTGTGATTATTTTTACGGGGTATTTTTCTAGTTTTTTTTTAACAAATAGTCTTGCAAGATTGCCCTCCCCAGAATTTGAAGCATAATCACATACCCAAGCATAATGGAGATTATTTTTTTGGATTGTGGACATCTATTCTAATATTTTTTATATCATTTCCTAAGTATCGTCCTTTAATATAATAATAGAAAGTTGATAAAAGTCTTACTGCTCTTCGAATAGTTTCGTATCTTAGTCTCCAGAGAAATTCAAAATTTGCAATAATTTCGGGAACTATCTTTTCCGATCCACTGACCATTCCTATTGAGCCACCTATACAAATTATCTTAAAATGCTTATTTTTCTTTGCTAACTCAAATGCGATTTGCTCCTGTTTAGGAGTAGGAATAGTTATAAATATTAACCAATCTTTTGCGATTTTAAAATTTTTTAATTCTTTTAAAATATTTTCTTTATTTCCATAAGGTAGGACTTTATGAAAAATTTTTTTTTTATAAGAATTTCTCAAAAAACTTTCTCCTAAAGGACTTAAATTACCCAATACAAATATTTTTTTAATAGTATCTGGTAAGATTATTTTTTTTAACAATTCCCTACCTGGAATTTTTTTTATATTGTTAGCAATACTTTTTGAAAATATCCCATCTGGCCATAAGACTAGGTCTTTATTATAAGTAATTTCTTTTTTTACAAATGATCCTAAAAAGGCTAAATTTAATGCTGACAAAATAAAATTTTTGTTTAGATCTATATTTTTAATATTATTTACCAAATCAAAGTAAGGTAAATGATAATTTCTTGGATCGTTAATACTCCGAAAATTAAATTGATAATTATTTTTTTTTATTTTTAAAAAAAAAAATTGGTATATTTTCGCAGGAATTCTTGAGAGAACAAAAAGCAAATTTGATTTTATTTTATTATTTCGTAAACTTTTTAAAATCTCTTTTGTTGAAGTGATATATGATTTTAAATTTAATCCTGACAATCCGCCCGTCTGCATTCTTGAAATAATAAAATTTATATATTTAAATTTAATGTTATTATTTTTTATTGCTCTTGCAAAAAAATCAAAATCACCAGCAATTTTATAAGATTCGTCATATTTACCAACTATCTTATAAGTTTTTTTTGAAATAAAGCAGCCTGTATGAGGAGGAATTAATCCTAAATTTATCTTACTTTTTTCATATTTCGGAAATGAATAGTTTCTGACAATTTTTTTATGATTTTGTTGTGAATAATAAACTACATCGCCATAATAGATTTGAGATTCATTTTTTAATTTTGAAATTACATTTTTGATTAAATATGGATCATTTAAAACGTCATTTGAGTGCAAAATTAATATCCATTTGCCAGTAGCTTTTGCTATCCCGATATTAAGAGACTCGTATATATTTGATTTTTTTTTAATAAATATTGTTTTTTTTAATTTATTTTTTTTTATTAAAGATATAGTTTTATCAGTAGAGCATCCGTCAACAATAATATGTTCAATTTCTTTATACTTTTGGTTTATAACGCTATATAAAGTACTAAGAATTGTTTTTTCACTATTTAAACAGATAGTTATAATTGAAATTTTCATTAGTAAATTTACTTAAAAATATTTATCTTTAATTTTTTATTTTTTTTAAATTTTTCTATTAATACGTTTGAAATAATAAAAATTAAAAAATCTACGCTAAATAAAGCAAAACTGTTTTCAACTATTGATCTTAACAAAAAAAAACTAACAAATATTACTGAGCAACTAACTATATAATTTTCCCTTAAAAGTTTAGGATTAAAGATTGTTATAGTGGTATTAAAAATAACTCTTAAATATAATAAGATAAAAAAGAACAATCCAAAATATCCACCGCTTAGCAAGGCATAAATTGTTCCATTTGAAACATTGCTTCCATAATGACTAAATTTTTCCATTAATAAGTATCTATCTCCTTGGGGGCCGTAGCCAAAAATTTTACTGTTATCATAATTATTGATTGCGTAATTCCAAAGTTCAAACCTACCAGAACTAAAATTTACATTTGTATTTCCAGTAAATCTACTACCTTCTAAATAAATTTTATCCTGTTCTCTACTACCTTCTAAAAAAATTTTATCCTTAAAATATCCAGTACTATAAAAAAACAAGATAGGAACAATCATAAATAAAATTAAATATTTGATTTTAAACTGAAAAGTATCTTTTAAAATTAAAAAAAAATAAATTAATAAACCAAAAAAATAGCACAAAATAGTTCCTCTAGAGTTTAAATTCCATATTAATAGGCCAATCATTAAAATTATTAATATATAAATATTTTTTCCAACCCAGTTAAAAAGATCTCTAAAGTGAAACCATCCAATTATTAAAAATAAGTTTAAGATTGCAAGTGACCTTGACAATCCCGTTACTCTTGGGATTGCTTGATCAAATAATATTTCATTTGCGTTTGTAATACCGTATAAAGATTTTCCTTTTATTATAAGTACTAGTATTTCATTAAATCTAGTGCTCAATATGTACAGGTTCACAAGAAATAAAAAAAAAAGAAATAAGTAAAATAAGTTTTTTAGAGAACCTCCGGATTTATACTTTGAGGCAAATACAATAAAATTTAAAGTCCCTAAGGCTAAAAAAAGTAAATATAAATTATTAAAATTAAAATTTTCGGAAAAATTTGCAATTAGACCAATAAGTTGGGAAAAGAAATATAATAGATAAATATTTATTATATTAAATTTAAAGATATGTTGATAAAATTTTTTTTGGTAGAATAAAAATATGTTCCAAATTACAAAAATAATAATTACCAAAATAGATAAAATTATTCGCAATCCATTGAAGTAGTGCAATATACCTTGTTGATTACTCACTTTTAGCAAATGAGTTTCAAATATCATACCTATGGAACTGCATATAACCAGCCAGCTCAAAGATATAAATATCAAACTTTTACTTCGACTGTTTCTTTTAATTAAATTATGTAAGTAGATTTTGATTGAGTAATTTTCTTTATTAGACATTAGCTGTAGATTATATTAAAAAATATTTTTTCAAACACTTATGAAGACTAACATAAAATTTTTTGGTTTTAGTTATTTTTTAATTTGCATCTTACCAATATTTCTAATTTCGGGACCCTTTATTTCAGATTTAACTGCGACTTATTTAGGTTTATCTTTTTTATTATATTGTATTTATACAAAGAAGACTTATTGCTTTAAAAATAAAATATTTTTGTATTTTATAATAGTTTACCTGTATTTAAATATAAACTCATTTTTTAGTTTTAATTACACAATTTCACTTAAATCTTCTTTGCCATTTTTGAGAATTATTTTATTTACTATAGCAGTAAGTTTTTTTGTTAACAAATTTGATCAATTGAATAAGCATTATTTTACAATATTTTTTGTGAGTATAATTTTTTTATTTTTGTACAGTTATTTTATAATCTTTTTTAAGCAAGATTTTTTTGGAAATAAAACTTTGGAAAGTGCAAGAATTACTAGTTTTTTTGGTAGCGAAGAGATAATGGGAAGTTACATATCCAGATTATTGCCACTAGCTGTTGGATTATCATATCTTATAAATATTAAACATAAAAAAAAAATTATTTATAGTCTTTTTATTTTAAGTGGTATTCTTATTTTACTTAGCGGAGAAAGATTATCGCTATTTTTTTTTATTTTTTTTTTATTTTTCTATCTAATTTTAGATATTAAAAAACATATTTATATTATTTTAATTTTTTTTATATCTTTAGGCATTGTTTATCTATCTAATCCAAAAAGTATTGATAGACATCTGTTTCATACGCTCGATCAAATTAAATCAACATCAAATACTTATTTAAGCTTTCGTCATACACTTCACTACATTACAGCATACGAAATGTTTTTAGATAAACCAATTACCGGCCATGGATTAAAATCATTTAGAAATCTATGTGATAAGTTTACAAAAAAAACAGATATATTGATTTATAAAACAAATTTAAATAATCAAAACAATAAAAAAATAGTTAATGAATATCCAAACGGATGTAACACACATCCGCATAACATATATCTAGAATTTTTATCTGAACTAGGAATTATTGGCTTTTTTTTGTTTGGTTCGATTTTTGTTTATGTTGCATATCAATTAATTTGTCTTTTAAAACTGATAATTTTTAGCCGACAAATCTTATCTAATAAAAATAAATGTTTGTTTTTAATTTTAGCTGGAATTTTTATTACTATGTTTCCAGTGTTGCCTTCCGGTAGCTATTTTAACAATTGGATGCTAATTATTTCTTATTTGCCTATAGGTTTTTATTTAGGAATTAAGTCTTTAAAATGATTTATTTCTCAATAACAATTTTATTTAGCTTTATTTTACTATTTTTTAATAAACAAATATCAAAAATTTACAATGTTTTTGATTATCCGGATTTCGATAGGAAAATTCACAAAATTCCAGTTTCACTTTTAGGTGGCCTTTTTATATTTTTGAATTTTTTTACTTTATTTTTAATTGATTATTTTAATTTTTTCGAAAGTTTAAATTTGTTTTACACTGACAAAGAATTTCTATTTCTTGCATTTGGCGTAATTAGTTTTTTTTTGGTTGGTTATTTTGATGATAAAAAATCAATTAGCCCTAATTTAAAACTAATACTAATAATTATTATTGTTTTTTTTTCTTTATTTTTAGATGACGATTTATTACTAAAAAAACTTAAATTTTCATTCTTTCATAAAGATGTAAATTTTTATTTTTTTAATTATTTTTTAACAATTTTATGTTTTGCTCTTTTTATTAATGCGTTGAATATGTTGGATGGAATTAATTGCCAGGTTGCTGCTTACGTAAGCTTTATTTTAATAATTTTTATTGCAAAGGGTATTTTAATTTATTTATCATTTTTATTATTAATAAGTGTTTTTGCATTTTCAATACTTAACTTTCAAAATAAGATCTATTTTGGAGACTCTGGAACTTTAGTATTAGGATTTATTATTTCTTACTTTTTTTTAAAAACATATAATGTTCAAAATGCTTTTTATGCTGATGAAATTTTTTTAATTATGTGTATACCAGGATATGAACTTCTTAGGCTCTTTTTTAAAAGAATTTATTTAAGAAAAAATCCATTTCAGCCAGATCAAAATCATATTCATCATCTACTTTTAAAAAAATTTGATTATGCCAAAACATTTCTATTAATTCAGCTTGTTTTAGTGTTCCCATATTTATTATTTTATATTTTTAATAATTTTTTTATATCATTTTTTTTAAGTACTTTTTTATATCTTAGTTTAATTATTAATGTTTCAAAAAATAACAATGGTAAAATTTAAAAAAAAATTAAATATAAAAAATATTTATATTTTAGGAATTTTTATTCTTATTTTATCATTTTATAAAACGCCTTTAAATATTTATGTAATTCTAAAAAATGATTACAATTCTAGAATTGTAAAAAGCGCAGGTTATTGTGATAACCAAGGATATGGTTTCTTAAAATACATATATCAAAAGTACGAAATGATTTATCCCTATAATTATGATGTTATAAATTATAACAACTCAGCTTCTGCAAATTCTTATTTTTATAATATTAAAAAAAATAAAAATGCAAATTTTGTTATACTTTTAAATCCAAGTAAAAAAGATATGCAATCATTTTTTCTCCAAAAACATAAAGTGATTGAAAAAATTAAAAATTGTTTTTTTTTAGAACTTAAATGAAAGAAATTTTATCAATTATATTTTCAATACCTTTGTTTTTTTTTATTTTTAGCTTTCCAGTAAATTGTTTTAATTATAGAGTATTTAGATTAAAAAAAATAAATTTATTTGAAACTGTTCTAATAAATATTATTCTTCACACTAATATTTTATTAGTAATATCTTTTCTAAATTTTAATTTAAATTACATATTTCTCACCTATATTTCTCTAGCTCTGATTTTTTTTGTATATTTTTATAAAGAATATTTTAAGTATTTTATAAATAATTATTTGTATTTCTTTTTATTTTTCTTTTTTTGCTTTTCTTTTTTTCTTGAGATTGCCCAGAATGCCCACATGAATTGGGATGGTGTGGCTCATTGGTTCTACAAAGTGCAAAATTTCTATCAAGGAGGTTCTATTGATAAACTTAATAATGTTCCACTAAATCATTATCCTCATTTAGGTTCTTATATTTGGGCTTTTTTTTGGAAAAATAGCTTTTTAAATTACGAATATTTTGGAAGATTTTTTTATGTATTTTTTTTTCTTATAATTATTTTTTCTATCATTTCCAGCCAAAAAGAATTCACAGATATAGAAAAATATTTTTTGATCTTTACAGTCGTTATTCTTTCAACAGATTTTTATTTACTCGGAGGCTATCAAGAGTATTTATTATTTTTTGCTTTTGCCTCATTTGTTTATTTACTCCTAAGTTTAAAGAAAAATAATATCTTTTTTATTCAAATATTAGTTTTGTTATCCTCAAATATTATTTTATGGACAAAACAAGAAGGAATATTTTATTTTATTATTTTATTTACGGTTTTTAATATTTATTCCTCCCAAGAAAAAAAAAGAAAATTATTATTAATATTTTTATTTTTTACTCTTTTTTTAATTTTTATATTTACGAAAGTTTCAATTTTTGAGGAATTTAAGCTAACTGAAAAAGTTTCTTTTTTTCAATTTATTAATGAGTTTGATTTTATTTTATTTATAACAAAAATAATTATAATTTTTAAGTATATTTTTATAAGTTTTTTTAAGAACTTAATATGGCTCCCTATTTTACTATCATTTCTTTTCCTTTTAAGAAAAAAAATTTTTTTATCACAGAATTTTTTCTTTATTACTTTTTTTGTTTTAAGCTTTGGTTTTATTTTTTCAATTTTTATATTCACTAAATTTGATTTAAATTGGTTACTATCCGTTTCATTGAGTAGATTGTTATTCGGTTTATCAGGATTTTTTATATTTCTTTTATTACCTTTTTTAAAAATCTATAAAAAAAAATAAATGTTTATTACTTCAACAACTTTAATAATACCTACTAGAAATAGACATGAATTTTTAAATAGTTTGTTCAAAAGATTTTTAGATACGTCAATTAAATTTTTCGAAATTATTGTTGTTGATAGTTCTGATAGCAAAATTAAATATATGGTTGCAAGTATTTGTAAAAAATTTTCTGCACGCTATTTTCATACATTCCCATCTACATCGCATCAGAGAAATTTTGGTATGAGCAAAAAGAATAAAGACACAAGATATGTTATGTTTTTAGATGATGATGTGATATTTTATAAAAATTCCATTCGAGAAATGAATAAATTAATATCAAAAAATATTAATCAAGATCAAGTCGCTGCTTTTGGATTTAATCAAATACAAGTCGAAAATATAAATTTTTTAGAAAAATTAAAAAAAAGTAAATTAGCTAAGATATTTTCATTATATGCTAAAAAGCCAGGAACTGTTACTAGCAGTGGTTGGCATACTAAAATTCTTAACCTAAAAAAAGATATTTTTGCTGATTGGATATTTACAACTGCCTGCATTTATAAAAGTAAATTTATTCAACAATTTCGTTTTGATGAATCACTAGGAACTTATGCATATCTTGAAGATTTAGATTTTAGTTTAAATCTAAAATCTATAAATAAGAAAATTATTATTTCATCAAAAGCTAAATTCACCCACCCAATTAATATTGATAGAAGCTCTTTTAGTTTTGGAGTGATTGAAGTGTTTAACAGGTATAAGATTGTAAAAAAACATAAATTAAGCATTATTCATTTTACTCTAGGATCTATAGTCCGATTCTTGATCTCATTTTTAGGTATCTTAAAATTCAATAAAAAATTATTTATGAGATCTTTAGGAAATATTTTTGGTTTCATTAAATGTCTAAAGAGTCACTAATAATTATATTTTCATGCATATTAATTTATCAGATATTAAATCAGGCTTTTCAGATAGATTAAGAGCAGTCACATATTTTATTGCTTTAAATAAACTTTTAAAAAGTAAAAATATTTATTTTATAACTCAAAAAAAAACTAGAGAATGTAATTTTAAATTTCAAGATTATTGTTATATAAAAAATAGCAAACTTATAAAATATAATCGTTTTAAAAAAAAAGAAATTAATTTAAATTCATATAACTCATCAATCAACTTAAAAAATTGCATAAATAATAATATTTATCGAAAAATAGACTCAAAAAAACTTTTTGTAGAATGGAAAAAATCTTATGCAAAAATTTTTCCCAAAAAAAAAATTATTAAATTAATAAAAAAAATTAATCTTCCAAAAAAATATTCCAGTATTCATTTGAGAACAACTGATAAAGTAATTAAATTAAATAATTTTATCAAAAACATACATGTATCTGATAATATTTTTGATTTTCAATTAAATTATTATACAAAAAATTTAATTAAAATTATAAAAAAATATACAGATGGTAAAAATATTTTTATTGCTTCAGATGATTTTAAATTAAAAACAAAAATTATTAATTTATTAAAAAAAAATGGTTATAATACGCATTACCACCATTCTAAATTTAATTCAAAAAATTTAAGACAAACATCTGGTAAAGATTTTATAGTAGATCTTTTTTGTATCGCTAAGAGCAATCTAGTTGTTTCTACTGTTGGAGCTGGTGTTATCCAATCTGCTTATTATTTAAGCAAAGAGAAATTAAAAGTAATTATTCTTAATAATCAGTTTAATATAATGGTTTTTTTTCGATTATTAATTATATTAATTTACTATTTAAAGAGACTTAAATCAATTTTTTTTAAATAGATAGTCTCCATCTGATAACTTTTTTAAAAAAGAATAATTTTTATTTCTTAAAAAATTATTTATTTTTTCAAAAATTTTAGTTTCTATCAATATATAGCGAAATTTGTATTTTTTGAAGTTTATCCCTTTTAAAACATTCAATTCGTCGCCTTCAACGTCTAATGAAAAAAAATCAATTTCATTGGGAGCGTTGTTTTTTATTAATATACTATTAAGTGTTTTAGCAATTACTTTTATTTTAATAGTAAATCTATTGGAGATCTTTGTTGATCGCGTAATTAGAGTGTCGCCAGGAACTAAATGCATTGTTTTAAATTTTTTTTTTATTTTTTCTGATTTTAATATGCAATTTTCAAAGAAATTTTTTTTACTCCTATTTTTTTTTAAGTTTAAAAATACATTTGGTTGTGGCTCTATCAATATACCATGCCAGCCTAATCTTTTTTCAAAATGCCAAGTGTTTGATTGATTAACACCATCATTAGCTCCACATTCAATATAAAATCCATTTTTAAAATTAATAAATTCTAACATTTTTCTATCGAGATCAAGATATCCATTATAGGAGTAAAATTTTTTTATAAAAATTTTTAATTCATAAGGAATTAAACCTTTTAACCTAATAAATATCTTTTTAGACAACTCGTTTCAGTCCTCTAACAAAACTTGGAAATAGGTCGAGTAAATTTTCTTTAAATCCATTTGTTTTTTCTAAGAGACGTAATGCTGTAGGTTCCGGCAATGACTCTAGCTTTTTTAATTCTGGTGAATATTTAGTAAAAATTTCGTATAAAAAAGAACCTTTTGGAGGCATAATATTTTTAGGAATTCCAAACCTATTAAAAATTTGATTGTAAGTATGAGTTACAAAACTCTTTTTAGTTAAAATATTAGCTTTCTTTTTATTTTTTGGAAGAATAAGTAAGTCAAAATTTTTATAGTTAATTGCATAGAATTTGCATTGCGGTTGAGCTTTGTGATAAATTTTTTTGTTCTTCAAAATTTTTGTAATAAGGTTGGGACCGATTTCTCCCCATTTAATTGTATATCCTATATTTTTAATATTTCTTGAAATTTCATTAGATAGAAGATAGTCATTAATTTTAAGTACAGCATTATTTATTTTATTTTTTACTTCTTTACCGATTATAAATTTATTTTTTTTTTCTAGTTGTAAAAAATATTTTGCATTCTTTAAACATACGACATCCATATCAAACCACCAACCAAGATTTTTTTTTTGAAGCTCGATTCTAAATTTATCAGCAAATGCTGCTAAACAACGTGGTTTTTTACCGTGTACAAATTTTTTAATTTCATTCTTGTTTAGTATTTCAGAAGCATTTTTTAATTTTGCTCCTTTTGGTAAATTAATATCTACGTAAGAATATACATGAACTTGAAAGTTATTTTTTAAAAATGAATTTAAACAACAATATTCATAAATGGAAATATTTCTGTGGTTCCAAAAAAAATTTGCAACTAAATTTTTTTTCATTTAGTTCCATGTTTAAAATAACTTTGATAAATTTTAAATGCCTTATAAGTCTTTTTAGGTAAAACTTTCTTTAGATTATTAATATGTTTAATAAATTTTAATGTATTTCTGTAGCCAAAGATTTCATTTTCTAAATTTTTAATCACATCTTGTGGATTTCTTTCCTGATATACTGATGCTTGACAATAGACTAGGGCATTTGGAAATTTTTTTTGTATCAAATATGATGGCCATATATCATCCATTCTTCCCACAAAAGGTAGCATCATGTAATATTTTAAAACATCTCTGTGCAAAAATGTATTTTGACTATTGAATGGAGAAATTTTTTTTGACGCATATGGTTTTAGTTTTTTATACTTGACTAATGGTCTGTGAGTTATTCTTGAAATTGCATCAATATCTGGATCTCCATCCCAAAGATCTGCTTGTATCATTATTTTTCTAATTTTTTTTCCTAAATAATAAATCTTGTGTCTTTTCTGCAAATATTCTATCGGATAACCTCTGTGCCATAAATGCTTAGTATTTGTTACACTTAAAGGATCAAAGACGGGGGATTGCACGTTATATAAATTAACTTTAATTTTTTTTCCAACATATATTTTTTTACCCCAATTTTCATAAGGTATATTATCATCATCAACTGATGCAATAATTTCATAATTTTTTTTATAAGCGTAAACAAAACCTATGCTTCTTCTTTGAATGCAATTCCAGCCAATAGCTTTAGAAAGTTTTCCAAATAATCTATTTTGATCACTTGGATGAAGATATGTGACATTTTTATACTTTTTTGATAAATTTACGTAATCTTTATGTGGAGTTTTTAAGTCACCAATAATCAGAAAATCAAAATTTTTTTTTTTACAAAATTTTATAGTAGCCTTAGTAGGCTTATTTATTGTCGTGGTTACAATTATTTTTGAATTCATGTTCTAGTAAATATTTTTTATAAAACGCTTTAACTGTATAGTTTTTTTTTGCTTTTTTAAAAGCATTATTAATCATTGGCTTGTATACGTCATAATTTTTAAGTATTGTATTAATTAATTCAGGAAGATCTGTTTCTTTTTCAAAATATAAATAATCTTGATTTGGAGTGAAAAAATATTCTATAATATTCCAAGGATCTTTTTTTACCAGCATTAATGATTTAGAAAAAGCAGCTTCAAACATTCTTGATTTTTGTTGTGGTACAATTTTTTTATTAATAAATTTGAATGCTTTATTTTTTTTTAAATCTTTATATTTCTTTATATGATTTAGCTGAACATCATTAAGAAACAAAAGATTATGAACTAAACTTATTTTTGAACTTGCGATTAATTTAATTTTTTTTTTATAAGAAATATTTTTATCAGTAACATATTTATTATTTGAATAAGATACTATTCTATATGTGTAATTAGAAATTATTTTAGAAATCTTTTCTAGGACATCGCCATAAATTGTGCCAGTATATATCACATCTATATACTTTTTTTCTTTAAATATAAAATTATTGTTAAAAGGAAAAAAAATAAATTCTCTCTTTTTTTTTTGATTTATTTTATTAATATAATCTGCTGTATAAGGACAAATCGTCAATACTTTATCAAAATTATTCTCAAAATTTCTTGGATAATTAATTGGATATAGATTTAAAATTCTATGAATTTTTCTTAAACCCCACCAATACCAGTTTGGTTCTTCAAAATCCAAATATACATTAAATTTTTTTTTATTTACTAATAATGATTGACAACTTATTCCACAGTAAACATCTAATTTAGATTTTTTTATAGAAAATTTATCTAATTCAAATTTACTAATTGGGTCATCAAAATTATTACTAGAAAAATTTGTTATCACTCTCATTTAAATTAAATGTGTTTAATAAATTAAAATAATAAGTATATATTTAAATATCATGAATAGAAGTTTAAAAAATAAAATTAGGAATTTTTTATTTTTTTTATCTCAATTTGGAATAAACATTATCAAGTTTAGAAATTTATTTTATATTTTATCTTTTTTTAAAGATTTATTTAAATTTAAAAAATTAGGTGGAAAATTTGATATAATTTTTCCAATCCTCGGTGAACATAAATTAAATTCAGGAAATTTAACTCCTCATTATTTTTATCAAGATTTAATTGTAGCTAATTATATTTTTAAAAACAATCCTGCAAAACATGTTGATATTGGATCGAGGGTAGATGGTTTCGTCTCTAATGTTGCTAGTTTTAGGGAGGTTGAAGTTTTTGATATAAGAAAGAATGATATAAAGTTCAAAAATATTAAATTCAATAAAATTGATATATTAGAAATTGATAAAACCTACTTTAATTATACAGATAGTTTATCGTGTTTGCATGTTATAGAGCATTTTGGATTGGGTAGATATGGAGACAAAATCGATCCTCAGGCTCATATTATTGCTTTTAGAAAAATACTTCAAATTTTAAAGTCTAGAGGAATTTTATACATTTCCTTTCCTGTTTGCACTAAAGGAAAAACATTTTTCAATATGGAGAGAAGATTCGATCCTAATGAAATTTTTGAATGGTCTAAAGATTTTGAGTTAATTAAATTTGACTTAATTGATGATCAGGAACAGATTTTTTTAAACTATGATTTAAAAAAAATAAATGATAATAAAATTGAAAATGGTTGTGGAATTTACACCTTAATAAAAAAATGAAAAAAAAAATTGCTCTTATTTATGGAGTAACTGGACAGGATGGAGCGTATCTAGCAAAATTTTTATTAAACAAAAATTATGAAGTTCATGGAATTAAGAGAAGAGCCTCATCCTTTAACACTCAAAGAATCGATAGCATATATATAGACCCTCATATTAAAAAAAATAATTTTTTTTTGCATTATGGTGATTTAAGCGACTCTTTAGCTGTCTTAAACAACATAAAGATTATAAAGCCTGATGAAATTTATAATTTAGGAGCACAATCACACGTTGGGGTGTCTTTTGCAGTTCCAGAGTACACAGCAAATGTCGATGCTATAGGATCTTTAAGAATATTAGATTCTATTAAAACTCTTAAATTTGAAAAAAAGACAAAATATTACCAAGCCGGAACATCAGAGATGTTTGGAGCTTCCAAGCCGCCCCAAAACGAAAAAACTTATTTTTACCCACGCAGTCCATACGCAGCCGCAAAATTATATGCTCATTGGATTACAATTAATTATAGAGAAGCTTATAAAATATTTGCATGTAATGGCATTTTATTTAATCACGAAAGTCCACTTAGGGGCGAGACATTTGTTACAAAAAAAATTGTAAGTGGGCTTTGTAATATAGTAAATGGTAAATTAAATAAAATTTATTTAGGCAACCTTTATGCAAAAAGAGATTGGGGTCATGCAAAAGATTATGTTTTTGCTATGTGGAAAATGTTACAAATGCCAATTGCAAAAGATTATGTGATTGCAACTGGCAAACAGTATAACGTTAAAACATTCGTTAATTTAGTCGCAAAAGAATTAAATATGAAAATTATTTGGAAGGGGGTTGGATTAAATGAAAAATGTTATTGGAATAATAAAAGAATTATCGAGATCGATAAAAAATATTTAAGACCTACAGAAGTAGATTCTTTAAAAGGGGATTATAGACTTGCGCGTAAAGAACTGAAATGGAAGCCTAAATACAATATCTTAGATCTTGTAAAAGATATGGTCGTGGAAGAATTAAATTCACTGAATGTTAAATAAAAAATCCAAAGTATATTTGGCTGGGCATACAGGATTAGTGGGATCTGCAATACTTCGCAGATTAAAAAATTCCGGATATAAAAACGTCATAACAAGGACTAGACGTCAGTTGGATTTAAAAAATAAAAAAAAAGTATTATTTTTTTTTAAAAAAAACAAATTTAAATTTGTCATTATAGCTGCTGGAAAAGTAGGTGGAATTTACGCAAATAACAAGTATAGAGCTGATTTTATTTATGATAACCTTGAGTTACAAAATAATATTATTTATTCATCTTTTTTAACCGGAGTAAAAAATTTAATTTTTTTAGGATCTAGTTGTATTTATCCAAAAAATTGCCCTCAACCGATTAAAGAGAATTATCTTTTGACAGGAGAGCTTGAAAAAACTAATGAACCTTATGCAATTGCCAAGATAGCGGGCATTAAATTATGTGAGAGTTTAAATATTCAATATGGAACCAATTACAAATGTCTTATGCCTTGTAATATTTATGGTACCAATGACAATTATGATTCCAAAAATTCTCATTTTTTTCCAGCGTTAATTGCAAAAACTTATAATGTAATAATAAATAATAAGAAAAAAGTTGTTGTTTGGGGCAATGGAAAAGCCAAAAGAGAACTTATGTACTCAGATGATTTAGCGGACGCTTGTATTTTTTTTTTAAAAAAAAAAACTAAAGAAACTATTATAAATATAGGAAGTTCTGTCGAAATGACGATATCTGAATATGCAAAATTTATAATTAAAAAATTTAATAAAAAAATAAAATTACAATTTGATAGATCAAAAGATAATGGAGTTAAGAGAAAATTATTAGACTGTTCTCTTGCTTATAAATATGGGTGGAGACCTAAATTTAGTTTAGATTATGGATTTGATATAACTTTGAAAAGTTTTATTGAAAGTCGCAAAAAACTAAATAAGATAAATAAATAAGATAAAGATATACAAATAGAATGAGTAAATTTTTAGTTGCAGGCGCCGGAGGATTTATAGGTGGACACTTGGTAAAGTCACTACTAGATGATGGCCATGAAGTTATCTGTGCTGACATTAAACCTTTAGAAAATTGGTTTCAAATTTTTAATAAAAATAAAAACTATTCTGTAGATTTAAAAGAATATAAAAATTGTTTAGAGATTACAAAAGGTGTCGATTTTATTTATAATATGGCATGTAATATGGGTGGCATGGGCTTTATTGAACATAATAAAGCAGAATGCATGCTTTCAGTTCTAATTAACACAAATTTATTACGCGTATCCTTAGTTAATAAAATTCAAAAATATTTTTTTTCATCAAGCGCTTGCGTTTACAATGCTGATAAACAGTCCAAAGCTTTTATAAGCGGCCTCAAAGAAACCGACGCATACCCTGCAATGCCTGAGGATGGATATGGTTGGGAAAAACTATTCAGTGAGAGAATGTGTAGACATTTTTATGAAGATTATGGACTAGAAACAAGAGTTGCAAGATACCATAATGTTTATGGTCCCATTGGAACTTTCGATGGTGGTAGAGAAAAAGCACCAGCAGCATTATGTAGAAAATTAATAATTGCTAAAAATTCCGGTGAAAAAAAAATTGATGTTTGGGGAGATGGAGAACAAACTAGAAGCTTTATGTTTATTGATGACTGTATTAAAGGAACAAAAAAAATATTCAACAGTGATTGTAGAGAGGTTTTAAATATAGGTTCTGAAGAACAAGTGTCTATTAATCAAATGATTGATATAATTGAGGAAATTTCTAACTATAAAGTTGATAGAAACTATCAGCTTGATAAGCCAAAAGGTGTCAGGGGTCGTTCTAGTAACAATGATTTAGTAAAAAAAAGGATCAACTGGGACGCTGAAACAACTTTGAATCATGGCTTAGAAATTACTTATAAATGGATTTATCAGGAAATAAAAAAAAAACTTAATAATAACAAATTTACTATTAAATATTAAAAAAAATTAATTTAGGTAACAAAGTAATAATGCTCATCTTTTTTAAAAAATTAATAAATGTAATTAAAAATATTTAATAAATTCATAATAATTTTTTATGATATTTTTTTATTGGAAAAAAGAAATATCGGCTAAGACATTCTTATTAAAGTAAATTTCTCAATTAGATTTTAACACGTACCAGTCGTCCATATAAGATATGCTCGAATGTACTCTTTTATAATTATTTTTAGTTAAAAACTTATAAATTTTTTTTTTATTATTATTATCAAAATTATGTTCAATTGTTATAATTTTAATTTTCCATTTACTAAAGTTTATATTTTTTATAATATCATATTCATTTCCCTCCGTATCTATTGACATATAATCAATATTTTTAGGTGAATTTTTTTTTTCTAGTAAATGATTAATGCATATTGAGTTAATATATTTAATTTTATAATTATTTTTTAAGTTAAAAGAAGAGGAGGATTGATAGGGATCCTTTAAATTCTCAAAAAATTTGATTTTTTTTCTACAAACACTTGTAACCGGAAGAGCGACTAACTTACATTTTCTATTTATTTTAATTTCCTTTATCATACGAGAATCTGCCTCACAAAGTAATCCTTTCCAATTTTTCTTTTTTTCTAACAATAAAGTATTGCTTATATCTTTTCCATTACCAACTCCAATTTCAATAAAAAAACCATTTTTTTTAAATCCCGAGTAGTAAAAAGCAAAAAGATCTTGAAAAAGTTGTGAATTAGAAAGTTTTATATTTTTTAGAATGAATTGAAAAAATAATCTTTCTTTTAGTAAAGATAAAAAAAAAATTTTTATTAATGTATAATTTTTAAGAAGATTCATTTATGTCTAAAAAAACCATAAAAAATTATGCATTTAATTGCTGCAATACCATCTTTCCAATTTATTTTTTTTCCTTCCGCATAAGTCCTGCCGTTATATGCAATGCCTACTTCGTAAATTCTTAAATTTTTTCTTTTGTTTAAGTGTGCAATTTTTGCAGTTATTTCTGGTTCAAACCCAAATCTATTTTCATAAAGATTGATTTCGTCTAAAATTTTTTTACTTACCAGTTTATAGCAAGTTTCCATGTCCGTAAAATTTAGACCATTTATCATATTTGATAGCAGTGTTAAGAATTTATTTCCAACCATGTGCCAAAAAAATAAAATTCTATGAGACTTGTTCGTTAAAAATCTTGACCCATAAACTACATCAGCTTTATTAACTAAGACTTCATTTATAAGAGTATTTATATCTTGGGCTACGTATTCTAAATCAGCATCTCTGATGATCATATAATCCCCAGTCATTTGATTTATACCTGATCTTATGGCCATACCCTTACCTTGATTTTTTTTATGAAATATTTTTTTAATTTCTATGTCATTACTAATTTCAAAATTTTTTATTTTTTCTACAGTTCCATCAGTTGAAAAATCGTCAATAATTATAATTTCTTTTTTTATGTTATTAATTAATCTTAATTCAATTATTTCTTTGAGTGATTGCTCAAAATAGATAATCTCATTATAAACGGGAATAATAATACTTATTTTATTTATCATTTTTTAATTCCAATTAATATTAAATTTGAAATAAAAAAAAAGGTTCTAACATACATTAATTTTAATATAAATTTTTTTTTTAAATTGTAAGAAATTTTTTGAAAATCGTGAATGCTAAGCAAATTTAAATTAGCTTCTTTTGAATAGAAATTTAACTTTAACATTTTTAATATTTTTCGAAAAATATCTTTTGGTAAAAAATGAAGAAGAGGTATTTTAGTATGAATTTCTATTGGAAAAAATCTATATGGTGTTGATAAAAAAAATATTTTTTTTGTTAGTTTGCATACATTTATTAACATTTTTTTTTGATTATTTAATTTACCAACGTGTTCAATTGTAGCGTTTGAAATTACTAAGTCGGCACTATATTTCTTTATTTGATTATTATTTAAATTTTTAGTTATTGATCTTATTAGAATTTTATTAAATATATTTGAACTTATTCTTTTGTTAGTTATAGCATTAATTTTTTTTGATATTTTCAAGTTTTTTACAACATAGTTAGCAATTTCAGAGTCTTTATCATCAGTCGAGCCTATATCTAAAATATTTTTAATTTTTATTTTGTTAATTTTTATTTCATTTTTAATGATAAATATAATTTCATTTCTTTTTTTTATAATAATTTTGTCAAAAAATTTGAAATGATTCGTTATATATAAACCTTTATGCTCCATTTTTTTTAACTTTTAATTATATAAAAAGAAAATTTTGGTTGCGGGGCTTGGATTTGAACCAAGGACCTTCAGGTTATGAGCCTGACGAGCTACCAGACTGCTCCACCCCGCGATAATTTTTCATGTTATAGCATTATATTTTAAATTATCTACTTTTGTTAAGATTGTTGCATTAGTTAAACCTCAATCATATTTACAAAAGAATACTATTTATGTATAAAACGCTGCCTGGTGATTATTGCAAAGGAGTAACACCCGATCCCATTCCGAACTCGGCAGTTAAGCCCTTTAGCGCCAATGGTACTTTGTCTTAAGGCACGGAAGAGTAGGTCGTTGCCAGGCTTTATAAATCCTTCTTAAATTTTAATGAAAGATATATTAGTTATTACAGGAGGAGCAGGATTTGTAGGATCTAATTTAATATCTGAACTTTTAAAGTTTAAAAAGTTTAAAATTATAAGTATTGATAATTATTCATCTGGGTTATCTAAAAATCATATTAAGCATAAAAGAGTTAAATATTTTAAGGGAAGCACTAAAAATATAGAAATTTTGTTAAAAAGTTATGTTGGTAAAATTCATAGTATTTTTCATTTTGGGGAGTTTGCAAGAATTTACCAAAGCTTTAAAAAAATAAATGAGTGTTTCGGCTCTAATATTGAAGGAACTTCAAGTGTATTTAATTTTGCTTTAAAGAATAAAATTAAACTAATTTATTCTGCAACTTCTGCAAGTTTAGGAAATGGAGGCAAGGATATGAATTTATCACCTTACGCTTTTTCAAAAGCTAAGAATTTAGAATTACTTGAAAATCTTAAGAAGTGGTTCAATTTTAGTTATGAGGTAATTTATTTCTATAATGTTTATGGAGAAAGACAAATTTGCAAAGGTGATATGGCAACAGTTGTCGGGATATTTGAAGATCATTTTTTGAGAGGTAAAAAATTGCCGGTGGTCAAACCCGGAACACAGGCTAGAAGATTTACTCATATTTTTGATACGGTAAAAGCATGTATTTTTGCCTGGAGAAAAAATAAATGCAAACACTATTCTGTTGCAAGCAAGCAATCTTTTAGCATTATTGAACTTGCAAAACTGTTTAAAAGTAAAATTAGGTTTTTGCCAATGAGAAAAGGAGAACGTTTTGCATCTGCTTTAACAAAGATGAATTTAAATAATAAGATCATAAGATTATCTGCAAAAATTAAGCTTAAAGATTATGTAAGCAATTTTTTAAGTAATAATTGTTAACTTTCCTTTACAAAGTGTCTTTTAATATATATCTAAAGTCCCTATGAAAGTTGTCAGCTCATTAAAATCTCTTAAAAAAAGAGATATAAATTGTAAAGTGGTTAGAAGACGAGGTAAACTTTACGTTATTAATAAAAAAAAGCCAAAGTTTAAAGCGCGTCAGGGTTAAAATTTTATGGATATCAGTTCTCAAAAAGAAACTTGGTCTAGTTTTAAAAAATTGTCAGTTTATATATCAGTGGCTATTGTTCTTATTCTGATTTTGATGGCTTTTTTTTTACTATAGACTTTTGAGTTTAGTAACGAGCTTTGAGTTTTTTGAATTTTTTAACTCTTCGAGTGTTCTCGTCTTTTTCTCTCTTTTTTCTTTCAGAGGGTTTTTCAAAGTGACTTTTAATTTTTAGTAAGCGAAACACGCCTTCTCTTTGTAATTTTTTTTTAAGAGCTCTAAGAGCCTGCTCTAAATTATCATTTTTAACTTCAATTTTAATATATGCTTTCCTCCAAAAAAGTGAGACGATTTAGCATTTTTGATGTTATATTGTCTATATTTTTATGAAGCTTTTTAAGCATAGACCAACAGAAGGTTATCAAACAAAAACAAGTATAATTAATAGAAGAAAAGCAATCTTAACTACCGCCAAATACACTTTTTTTGGTTTAATTGGACTTAGACTTTTATGGCTGCAGGTATTTCAAAAAAATAAATATTCAATTTTATCTGATCGAAATCGTTTTAAAGAATGGAAAATTGCAGCAGAGAGAGGATTAATATTAGATCGTTTTAATAATAAGATAGCTGAAAATCGTCAACTCTATAGAATTGCTCTTATTAAAGGAGACGTTACGGATCTCGAGCTTGTCCTTGTAACGTTAAATAAATTTTTAAGATTAGACAATGAAATAATTGAAAAAACTAGAACAGATTTTATAAAACTTAGAAAATTTCAACCTTATGTTATTAATAAAAATCTAACCTGGGCTGAGTTTTCAAAAATAAATAGCAATCTTTTTATTTTAAATGGAGTTCAGCCTTTTATCTCAATGGAGAGACATTACAATTATCCTTATGAATTTGCTCATGTATTAGGCTATGTCGGTGTTCCTAATGAAAATGATCTACAAAATCAAAAAGACGATCTTTATAGAACACCAGGAATTAAAATAGGAAAACTTGGAATTGAAAAAATATTAAATAGAGAGCTTATTGGCACTCCTGGCTTTACTCGTTTTGAGGTGAATGCAGCAGGAAGAGCAGTTAGAACAGTTGAATTTGTAGATGGTGTTAGTGGCAATGCTTTAAAAACTTCCCTTGATCTTGAACTTCAAAAATTAACTTATCAAAAATTAGGACGAAACGCTGGATCTGCAATTGCTATGGACATTAAAACAGGTGAAGTTTTAGCATGTGTTTCAACGCCTTCGTTTGATACAAATAAATTTGCTTTTGGAATAACCCAACCAGAATTTAATGAGTTATTAAAGAATGAACGAAAACCATTAATTAATAAGTTTTTATCAGGTCAGTATCCTCCAGGATCAGTACTAAAACCAATTATTGCTTTAGCAGCACTAGAAAATAAAATCGTTGATCAAGATTACACCCATTTTTGTTCTGGAAAGATTGAGCTATATGGTCAAGAGTTTTATTGCTGGAAAGATGGAGGGCATGGAAGAATTAACTTAAAAGATGCTGTAAAAAAATCATGCGATATATATTTTTACGAAGTAGCAAGATTATTAGGAGTAGATAGATTAGCAGAAACAATAAGAAAATTTGATTTTGGTCAGACCGCTCTAAAAGATTTTGATGAGGAAAAAAAAGGTTTGGTTCCAGATACAAAATGGAAAAAAAACGTTTTGGGCAAGCCATGGTTGCTAGGAGAGACTTTGATTACAGGAATAGGACAAGGTTATATATTGGCCACACCAATGCAAATTTGCAAATCAATGGCTGAATTTGCAAACGGAGGTTATAAAGTCAATCCAACTTTTTACCTTGATGAAAAATCTAAATTAAGTCGAATGGATTTTGACGCAGAAAATATAAAAATAATAAATGAGGCTTTAGTAGCAGCAACAAATGAACCTGGAGGAACTTCTTATGGTTCTAGATTAAATGGTAAGTTAAAATTTGCTGGAAAAACAGGAACGTCTCAAGTTACAAAACTAACTATTAAAGACAGGGAAGATAGCGCAAACCCAAATTCCAGAGAATACAAGTACAGAGATCATTCTCTTTTTGCAGGATTTGGTCCAGTAGAAGAGCCAAAATACGCTGTAGCAGTAGTTGCGGAACATTCCGGACCAGGCTCAAGGGTTGCTGCTCCAATTGCTAGCAGTATGTTTGATTTTTTATTTAAAAAAAGAATATCTAATGCGTGAAACAGTAAAAATATCCAAAATTTTCTTATTAATTGAAAAATTTCAAAAATTAGACAGAAGTTTAATTTATATGATTTTGGCTTTAGGATTAATAAGTATTTTATGTTTGTACTCAATAGATAAAGGACAAGGAAATATTTATTTAAAACATTTAGTTAGATTTGTATTTGCATTTATAATTTTAATTACAGTTGCTTTTACTCATGTTAATTTTTGGTATCGATATGCGTATCATTTTTATTTTTTAATATTATTTCTTTTAGTAGTTTTAAAATTCGTTGGGGTGACTGCTAAAGGTGCTCAGCGTTGGCTTGACTTTGGATTTTTTCACGTTCAACCTTCAGAAGTTGCAAAACTCGCAATTATATTAGTTCTTGCAAAATTTTATAATTTAGTAAAAGTCGAAAATACTAGTAAGTTATTTTCATTGCTGGTTGCAGCAATATTAATTTTAATTCCATTTTTATTAGTTTTAAGGCAACCCGATCTCGGAACCGCAGTATTAATTTTAGGTGCTGCACTAGGAACTTTATGGATTGTAGGTCTAAATCGAAAAATTTTTATATCTGGTTTTATAATTGTTATTTTATGTCTACCTTTTATTTTTGCAGGGATGAAACCCTATCAAAAACAAAGAGTTGTTAATTTTTTTAATACAGAAAGAGACCCTTTGGGCGCAAATTATCAAGTTATTCAATCAAAAATCGGAATAGGATCAGGTGGAATTTTTGGAAAAGGATATTTAAAAGGATCCCAAAGCTCATTAGATTTTGTTCCTGAGAATCATACTGATTTTGTATTTTCTCATTTTGCAGAAGAATTTGGATTGATTGGTTCTTTGTTATTATTATACTTATTTTTCTCGATAATTAAGCGTGTAACTTTAATTGGAGATCAGAGTAAGAATAATTTTTCAAAAATATTTTGCTATGCATTTGCTTTTAATTTTTTCTTATATATTGCAATAAATTTGGGAATGGTAACAGGATTATTCCCCGTTGTAGGAGTGCCTTTACCAATATTGTCTTATGGTGGCACAGCTATGCTAACAAACATGATTGGATTAGGAATTGTTTTAAGTTCTAAATTATATAATGAGGATTTTATTTAAAATTTTATGGAGTTTTATATTGCAAAAGTTGCCAATATTTTATTAGAACCTTTATACATATTATCTTTTTTTTTATTAGTTTTGGTTTTTTTATTACTTTTTACAAATCTAAAAAAAGTAAATATTTTTTTTACAAAGTTTTTACTAATATTATTCTTATTTTTTGGTTATACTCCTTTAAGTAGTTTTTTACTTAGTAAAATTGAAGATTTTATAAAACCATCGAGATATCCAATCCAGCAATTGACCGGAATTATTGTGTTGGGAGGTAGTTTTAGTCATGAGTTAGAGTCAAAAGAGAGGAATGAGGTTCTCTTAAATGATTCAGCAGAAAGACTAACTAAGGCTTTGGAAATTTATAAAAAAAATCCAAAAGTTTTAATATTGTTTTCTGGCTATTCAAATAAATTAAAACCAATTGGCTGGAATGAGTCAGATATGGCTAAAAAGTTTTTTTTAGATCAAGGAGTTAGATTTGAAAATTTAATATTTGAAAATCAGTCTAGAAATACATTCGAAAATATTAAATATTCCAAAGATATTATTGAAAAATATAAAGGAACATGGGGATTGATTACTTCAGCTAATCATATGCCAAGATCTTATTATACATTTAAAAGACAGGGGTTAATTTTAGAACCAATTATCGTTGATTATAAAACAGGAACTAGTCCAGCATTTTGGATAAATTTTGACATTGAAAAAGGACTTGTAAATTGGAAACTTATACTCCATGAAATAGTTGGAATTTCTTATTATAAAATTACCAGCAAAATTTAAATAATATGCATTCTAATTTTAAAGCATATTTGATGCTTATACTCTGTGCTTTTTTTTGGTCAGGAAATTTTATTGTTGGTAAATTTGCAACTCTTTATGAAGTCCCCCCTTTAACTTTAAATTTTTTTAGATGGCTATTAGTATGGTTTATTCTAATTCCTTTTACACTTAGAGATATATTAAAGAATATAAAAATTATAAAAAAAAATTTTTATTCAATATTATTAATGTCCTTCACTAGTATTAGCGTATTTAATTCTGTCGTCTATTATTCTTTAAATTTTACACAAGTGCTTAATGGTGCCTTAATGATTTCAATAATACCGGTATTAATTGTTTTTATTTCTTTTATTTTCAAGACTGAAAAAATAAATTTTAGTCAGATTATAGGTCTCATATTATCGATAACAGGAGTTGCAACAATTGTTACACGATTGGATTTTAGTAAACTAATTAATCTTGATCTTAATAAAGGTGATCTTTGGTTGTTAGTTGCAATGTTATCATGGGCCATTTATTCAACAATGCTTAGAACTCATAAAACAGGATTAAAATATTTAAGTTTTATGACAGCAATTGTTTCTATTGGCTTAATTTTTTTATTCCCACAATTTTTATTTGAATTAAAAAATCATCAAGTAATTAAATTTAATATTCCAGTTATTTTAATCACAAGTTATGTTGTTTTTTTTGCCGGAATAGGCTCTTATATATTATGGAATAAAGCAGTCGTTATTGTTGGCCCCAATAAAGCTGGGATTTTTTTACATCTAATGCCAGTATTTAGTTCTTTTATGGCAATATTTTTATTAAATGAAAAATTAATGAATTTTCATATTATTGGAGCCATAATAATTATTATAGGTATTTATCTTTCTTCAAAAAAATCATTATCATGATGAAAGTTGCAATTTTAGATGATTATCAGAATGTTTCGTTAACTCTTGGTAACTTTGAAAAGTTAAAAAAAGATTTTTTGTTTCAAGTATTTAATCAGCCATTTGAAAATGAAGATAACACAATAGAACAATTAAAAGACTTCGAAGTTCTTTTGGTGATGAGAGAACGCACTCCAATTACTAAAAAAATTATTTCAAATTTAAAAAATTTAAAACTTATTATTACAAGTGGAATGCGAAATAAATCTATAGATTTTTTAACAGCTAAAGAGAAAAAGATTTTAGTTTGTGGCACAGATTCAGGATCTAACTCAACAGCAGAATTGACATGGGCTTTAATTTTGGGACTTGCAAGGAATATAAGAGAAGAATCAGAAAATATGTACCAAGGTTACTGGCAAACAACATTGGGACACGAACTCAAAGGTAAAACTTTAGGTATTATAGGTCTTGGAAAAATAGGAACTCAAGTTTCAAAAGTCGCTTTAGCATTTGGAATGAATGTTGTTGCCTGGAGTGAAAATCTTAAACTTTCTATAGCAAAAGATAATCAAGTATTGGCTGTAACTAAAGAAGAGTTATTAGAAAAATCTGATTTTATTACAATTCATACAGTTTTAAGCGATAGAACAAAAAATTTGATTACAAAAAAAGATTTAGAGTTAATGAAAGAAACTGCTTTTTTGATTAATACTTCAAGAGGGCTCATAGTAAATGAATTAGATTTAGTTGAGGCATTAGAGAAAAATATTATAGCAGGAGCCGGTCTTGACGTTTACGACATTGAACCTTTGCCTGAAAATCATAAATTAAGATTTTTGCCCAATGCACTTTTATTGCCCCATTTAGGCTATGTAACTAAAGAAAATTACGAAGTTTTCTATTCTCAGATGTTTGAAAATTTAGAAGCATTTAAAGAAGGAAAGCCTATCAGAGTTATTCAAATGCTAAATTAGAAATTACCCTAACTTTTGTAAAATCGGAAAGAATTCAATTAAATAAAAACCGATTGTCTGAAGTTTTCCAGTAACAATTAAAATACCAGTTATTAACAATATAATTCCAGAAAATTTTTTTATTTTATTTAGATAAGATTTACTTTTTTTTGAAACGATTAAAAATTTTTTAATAATTAGACTAGAGACCACAAAAGGAATTGCAAGACCTAGTGAATAAACGCCTAATAATAATACTCCTTTGTATATGGAGTTTTCCATTGAAGCGTATGCTAGAATTGAACCAAGTATTGGACCAATGCAGGGAGTCCAACCAAATCCAAATCCTACTCCAACTATAAATGGAAAGAACAGATTGTTGGAATATTTTATATTATAATTCCCAAAATTTTTATTTAAAAAATTAATTTGTATTAATTCTAATAAATAAATACCAAAAAAAATTATTACTATTCCAGAAATAATTGATAAAATTTGAGAGTTATGTAGCAAGAAACTTCCAATAAAAGTTGCTGTCGCTCCAAGAGAAATAAAAACTAAAGAAAAACCTAAAGAAAAAAATAAAGATTTTTGTAATATAAATTTTTTTGATTTTAGATCTAGTTCATTAAGTGTAGTTCCGCATATAAATGAAACATAGCCTGGAATTAAAGGAAGCACACATGGAGATATAAAGCTTATTATGCCAGCAAAAAAAGCAATAGAAAGCGATACAATCATTAAGCTGTTTACTCAAGACCTAGTAATTTATCTAATTTTTTTTCTTGATCTAACTTATAAATTTTATCACAGTCACCAATATGAACGTTGTCAGCAAATATTTGAGGAACTGACCTTGCACCATTTGCCATAGCAGACATTTTTTCTCTTAAAACTTCATCATTAGACACATCAATTTCAAAAAATTTGATTTTTTTTTTATTTAATAAAGTCTTTGCTTTTACACAAAAAGGGCAATAATTTGTTGTGTATATTTCTATTTTATTCATAAAAATTGTGCGTTATGCTAAAAGTATCCCAACTAATTCAGTATCATAAAATAAAACTTTTTGAAATGTTTCGTTGAAATTTCTTTCTAAATCTTTATTAATTCGTTCACTTTTTCTTTTGGCTTTGTTGTTAAATATTTTTAGCTTATGAATATAATTTATTCTGGATTTATACATCCTTTAATTGGAGTTTTGTCAGCCTTTTTAATACTTTTTGGCTCAGAGTTTATTGGAAAGCAATTATTAAGGAAAAATTTTAGAACTTTTTTTTTTTTAAATTTAGTAGTCGGTATAATTATAATTTCTTTAATTACTTATATTTTGATCTTATTAGAAGCATCAAAAGTAACTAATCCATTTTTAGCTTACACTTTATTATTTTTTGGAACTTACAATTTATTTATTATATTAAAAAATTTTAATTATCGAAAAATAAATAGCATCGGTATTTTATTTATTTTATTAATTATTTTTTCATTATTTATTTTATCAATTACAGCTCCAACAATGGCAGATTCTCTCGACTATCATTTGGGAGTTCCAAAATACATTAATGAAAACCACAAATGGCCAAACCCAAGTATGTGGTTGCATGCAAATATCTCCGGTCTTGGAGAAGTTTACAATTCTCTTGGAATTGTTGTTTACTCCGATGTGATTGGTTCCTTAACTCAATTTTTTTCCCTGGCTTCATTCCTTCACTATTTTTCTTATATTATCAAAGATAGACAAAGAATAATATTATTTAATTTTTTTATTTTGGGATCACCTGTGATTCTTTTTTTATTATCAGGTTCAAAGTTTTTACTTTTTCCTCAATTGGTAACCACGCTAGTTTTATATTTTTTAATTAGAGACAAGCAATTAAATAAAAATCTTTTCTTACTCATTATCTTTTTAATATGTGGAGCTGCCAGCTTCAAGTTGAATTTTTTTATTTCTGGATTTATTTTAGGGATCTTTGCGCTTATAAAAATTAATTTTAACTACAAATTAATTTTTCATGCAATTTTGATTGCTCTATTATTTTTTTTACCAAAAGCTTTGTTTAATTTTTACAATATTCAACATTTTGGATTTAAGGAAATTTTTTCAGTAGTTCCAGCAGAGTTTGCTTCAGCTTTAAAAAATTATAGAGAAAATTACTTTTTTTTCCCTATTAGTCTGTTTGTACCTGAGTCTTTAGGAAAAATATCCACTGTATTAGGAATTTGTCCATTTCTTCTTTTTTTTATGAAGGATATGAAAAAAGAAAATATTCAAATTTTAATAATTGGAATAGTAGTTTCTATTTTATATTTTTTCTTTTCAATGGCTGTGGGAAGAATGTATTATGAAATATTTTTGTGGTTTTCTTTGTGCATTGTATTTCAAGCAAAATTTAGAGTTGGCATAAAAACGATAAACTTTTTTTTATTTGCAAGTAATTTTATTATTTTTTTATTAATTGTTTTTGGAATATACAATTTAGGGCCAAGTTTGCTTAGTAATAAGTTGAGAAAGGAGGTTATGATGAATAATGCTCATCAATATCAAGCGGCAAACTGGGTTAATGAAAATATTGATAAAGGAAAAGTTGTTATAACAAACTTGAGATCTGTCTCTTTATTGAATGCTAACGCAATACCTATGGACTATCTTTCGTATAATATTTCTTCAGAAAATTTAGAAGAATACATAAATTACATAAAAAAAAAAAAAATTAATTATTTAATTTTATTAAATTTGACAGAAAAATATCACTACTTGTTTAAAAACTGCACTGAAATTAAAAGATTTTCTTCTCCAGCCTTTACCAACGAAACAAGAAACCCACGTAATAGAGTTGGCGAATATTATGTAACTATTATAGAGCTCGACGTCAGTCGGACAACTAGTTGTATTAAAAATTAAAATGAGAATTTGTGTATTGGGAGCTGGTTGGTTTGGATGTTTTATTTCATCCGAGTTAATTAAAAAAAGACATTTAGTAGATGTTTATGAGAAAGAAAAAGATATTTTTCAAAACGCATCTGGAAATAATCAGAATAGACTGCATTTGGGTTTTCATTATCCAAGATCTTATAGAACAATAAAACTTTCAATAGATGGATATAAAATATTTAAAAAAAAATTAAATTTATTTTCTAAAAAAATTAAAAATAACTTTTATGCAGTCTCACAAAGTAAAGGAAATAAAATTAATTTTAAAAAATATTGTTCAATTTTAAAATTTACTAAATTAAAATTTAAAAATATAGCCCCACGTTTCTTGCCCTACTTAAAAAATGTCGAAGGAATTATTAAGTGTGATGAAGAAATGATTTTGGTCGAGAAAGCTAAAAAATACTATAAAAGCATACTTAAAGGAAATATTTTTTTTAATCAAGAAATTAAAATCATAAATAAAAAAAAAAGTAAATTTATAGTAGCAAAAAAAGAATATGATGTAGTGATTAATTGTACATGGTTTCAATTTTATAATAAAAAAATAAGAAATATGATTTATGAGTACTGTACAATTTTGCTTTACAAATCTGTTAAAAAAAATCATCCTGCCGTTACTATTATGGATGGACCTTTTTTTACTCTATATCCTTGGGATCAAAATAAAAATTATGGTCTTTATTCTGTAAAAAATTCAAGAATGCTTGATGATAAAAATTTTAATAATTTAAAAAAAAAAGTTAGCAAAACTGTCAATAAATCCTTTTTGCAAAGTGTTAGAAAAAAAATTGAAGATGAATATTCATATTTTTATCCTTCATTTAAAAAAAATTTTAGATTTGTAAAATTCTTAAATAGTTATAGAACTATTTTGAAAAACAAAGAAGATTCTAGAGTGTGTCTAGTAATTGAAAAAAACAATTTTATTGATATCATGTCAGGCAAAATTGATCATGTATTTTACGCGTTAAAAAAAGTTGAACAATGTCTGAAAAAATTTTAATAATCGGAAAAAATTCAAATATTTCTAAAGAATTTATTAAAAAAATTCCAAAAATTAAATTTATCTTCCAGCCTAGCAAAAAAAATTGGAATATGAAAAGTTTTAACTTTAATTCAAAAAAAATAAATTTAATTAAAAAAGTTAATAAAATTTTAATTTTGCAATCTGTTATTTCCTCAATCCCTTTTTTAAAAAGGAGATCTTCAGATATTATCAATCAAGTATCTGTTAACCTACTTTCAGTAGTTAAAATTTGTGAAGTTGCCCTTCAACACAACAGAAAAGTAAAAATTATTATTTTAGGATCTGAATCCGGGATTAAAGGTTCGTTTGATATTATTTATGCGCTTACCAAAGCCGCTATTCATAAGTATGTAGAAGAAAGAAAAATCAAATATCCAGGGCAACAATTAATATGTCTAGCTCCATCGACTATAATTGATTCTCATATGACCATAAAAAGAAAAGATAAAATAAACGTTCAGAAATCAATTATTAATAATCCAAAAAAAAGAGGAATTTTATCAAAAGAAATTTCGAATTTGATTTTTACACTTTTTTACGAACAAACCGACTATATATCTAATACTGTTATTAGAATAGATGGTGGGAAATTTGCAAGAATGTAGTTTTCTATTTATCTAGCGATAATAGAGAAACGACAAGAGAATTTGCAATTAAATTTATAGAAAAAAAAATTAAAAAAATCAAAAATAGAAAATTAAGTTCGTCAGAAAAAATTTTTATTTCCATAGTTTGTAATATAATTACTATAATAGAAAAAAAAGCACTTACAAAAAATGAAAACTTTAAACTGAAAAAGTTAAAAAAATTTTCTAGCCACTCACCGTTGTACAATCCTAGTTGCTTTGCCCTTAAACTTGAAAAAAGACCAAACATAAAAAATTGAAAAGACAAAAAAAACAAAATTATATTAGTCAGGACTATCTCATAAATTCCAAAATTAGGTAATTTTTTAAGAAGTAAATAAACAGGAGGTATAAGTGTCAAAAAAAAAAAGGAAGGTAGAAAATATAACCATTTAGGGCAGCATATTAATATAAACTTTAAAGTTTTTAATCCATCACTTATAGTTCGCAAATGACTCGTTGTATTTTTTCTTCCATCTTTAAATAAAGTAATTGGTATCTCGGTTACCTTTGCATTTAGTATTTTTGATTTAATTAATATTTCTAAGCAAAAAACCATTCCTTTAGAAAAAAAATTAGCATTTTTAAAAAAATTATTTCTTATAATTTTCATTCCACAGTAAACATCGTTAAACGGAAGTGAAAAAAATGTTTTTCCAAGAAAAGAAAACAATGGATTGCCTATTATACGGTGACTTATTGGCATCGCTCCTTTTTCAATTTTTCCTCCACCAGCAGGCATTCTGCATCCTTGAATTAGATCGTACCCTTTTTTAATTTTATTATAAAAAATAGGTAAATCTTCAAAATTATAGCTATCATCAGCATCTCCAATTAATATATATTTTCCTTGTGAATTTTTAATACCATTGATAACCGCACTTCCATAACCTTTTTCTAAGCACGAAAAAACTTTTGCTCCCATCCTTTTTGAAATTTGCACAGACTCGTCAGTACTCCCATTGTCGGATACAATGATTTCGGCGGAGATATTTAATTTATTAATTTCTTTACTTGCTTTTTGAATGCAGACTCCGATAGTTTCTGACTCATTTAGACAGGGTATAACTACTGATAATTCCATATATAATATCAATTTATTGCAGGGCCTGCAGCAGATTGCTCCCTTTCTCAATATTAATTTGTTATTAAATAGAAAAAAAAATTAAAATCTAGCCTTAAATTTCCTTAAGTATACTGTTTTTCTACTAACTACATTCAGAACTGTTTAATTTTTGAGAAAGTAAGAATTATTACTAAAACATATTATTGTTTCTACATTTGGCGATTTATAAGTGGGGCGTTCTGTGAACCCAATTAATTTAAATTAATAACAGTAATCAACAATAATTGAAAGAGTGTGTTCTTTAGTGTGTTCTGTGTTTTAGTTTTTTCGCCAAATTTATGTAACACGAGTGTGTTCTTTTTTAATATTTGACTCAATTTTGTTCTTTATAAATTTTAATTAAATATTTAATGGATTTATATTCAAAAAAAGATGGATAATTTTCATTATCATTAATTCTTAGATGATTGAATTGCTTCTTAATTGTTTTGTTTATATTTAATTTACTATCTCTTGGATACCTTCTTTTATTGAAATTACCTTTTCCTATTTGTTGTTTAAAGTTAATTTTAGGAAATTTAATTAAAAATTTTCTAATTATTTTTAGAAATGATAAACCTTGTTTTGTTCTTATTTCTTCTGATAATTCAGTTCCATCTAAATAAAATTTGTCTTGAATTGCTATAGGACCCGCATCAACTTCTTTAACTGCTTTAATTAAACTAATATATATTTTTCTTTTGTTTCTTAAAATCTGATATTGTACAGGAGCAAAACCTTTGTCTTTTGGAAGTTGACTAGGGTGAGCAATTAAAACTAACTTATTATTATTTAAGAATTCTTCTGGTAAAATTCTTGTATAAGATAATGGAAATACCACATCTTGATTTTTTACATTTTTAAAATTTTTTGATATCTTGAATATATATTTGTTATTTAATCCGAAATTGTAACTCCTTAGTTGTTTTTCAAACCAAAGATTTGTTTTATCTAATAAAAAAGTAATTTTGTATTTTCTTCTCTCTCTCTCTCTCTCTCTCTCTTTCATAATTATTATTTTTCTATTTTAAATTTAAATATTATTTTCTATCTTAAATTGAAAAAGTGGGGCGTTCTGTTACCCGGTGCCCCGGACCGTGCTTATCTAATTAATAAATTAATTAGGCAGCGAGAGCAAATTGTTCATTTGCGTTTATATTTTAGTCCTTTGCGGTGGTACTATACCGGACGAAAGAAAAGCCTTTAGACATTAGTCGATTCTATTTCACCCCCATAAGTTGAAATTGGTGGAGGTGCAGGGTACCGCCCCCTGGTCCTCAATGTTTATTACGAATCTCGTTTATCGTCATAGTTGGAAAACCAACACTAATAATATAAGACTTTGAATCGCTAAATTAAAGATATATTTAAAACCTAAGCTTTTCGGAGACAATGGAACTAACTTCAGAACAAAAAAAAGAAATTCAAGAACAGCAATCACAAAGCAATTCTACAAAAAGAGTAACTTCTCCTGAACTTGAAAAGGTTCTTTATGAGGCAATTCCAGTTCTAGATCATGGATTTATAAGAGTCATAGATTACATGGGTGATGATAGTTCAATAGTTCAATCTGCCAGAGTTTCTTACGGCAAAGGAACTAAGAAAGTCTCAACAGACGAGGGTTTGATAAGATATTTAATGAGGCATTGGCATAGCACTCCATTTGAAATGTGCGAGATCAAGTATCACGTAAAGCTACCAATTTTTATAGCAAGACAGTGGATTAGACACAGAACAGCCAATGTAA